>Ga0209611_10010167_pt1 | contig 13944 bp, 9 predicted proteins | sample S1TSphgellanicum_3_FD_187693 | JGI IMG/M metagenome (GOLD analysis project Ga0209611, IMG submission 187693) | Host-associated microbial communities from peat moss isolated from Minnesota, USA - S1T2_Fc - Sphagnum magellanicum MG (SPAdes) (version 2) | ecosystem: Host-associated > Plants > Peat... | reverse complement strand
AATATTACAATTTGACATTACCTTGCACATGAAGAGCACTTTATTATGTGCAAATTTATAGGTCTAAAATCCAAACCAATGTTGGCTAGTTTTTATTATTTTTGCTAGTATTCTTTTTTTTTTTTTCTTTTTTTTTCAACACACACAAGATCAATATAAAAGTTTTCAAAAACAAAATTAGAACCATGTATTATCAATTTTCTTATCAAAGTTATATTCTCAATTATCAATTTACCTAATTTTTTGGGTAATACCTAGCTCTTATACATAAGTGTCATGTGCTACCACATCAACACTTACACGTATCTCTGAGTAATAATTTTTTATGTCATAGGTTGGTGGTGAAAGTGATGCAGAACTCAGAGGATTCATGAGCGACACCGTCTATGGCATTGTGTATAGTGAGCTGGGAATTGAGATAGTGAGGGAATGAGTGCCCTAGTTGGCACTTTGAGATGGTAATCTGCAGCTGTTCATTTGTCTTGGGTTGGGACTAAAACTCAATGATTCTTCGATGCTTAAAATCATGGGTCAATTATGGGATTCCTTTGCCTGTGAAAACTTCCGGGATTTCAGAGAGAAAATGGGGGAGTAGCAATGCCATATGGTTGTTGGTTGATGCTCAATGAGAGTTTGATTCCAGAGTGTTCTGATTCATCTAGGCTTTAAGTCTTATAAGTTAGGTTTGGATAAATAAATGCAATCAAAGTTGTAAGTTGTAAGAGATTTAGATAAGAATATGAGAAGAGAGAAACAGTGTTGATGCTACTTTAAGTGTTTATCCCCCTCTTTTTGGTCACATTAGAACCTTGCTAGTAGAAGAAAATTTCAAGCATATAGTCAGGGCAGGCTATTAGATTTTTGACAAATCAATCGTACCTAACTTGTAAACTATTTTTGTCAATTCTTTAGATGCTACCTCAACTAACTGGTTTTCAACAAATCTAAAGAATCAGCAGAGAAGTTATCACTCACTTACACTATACCCTTATTGATAACTTGTTATTTCCTCAATGAGGAGTCAAAACCCATTTTCACACTAGTTGAACTGATCTGTACTTCATCCAAAGTACAGTCAGTATCCAGGCAGCCATTTTATTGCTGCTGGTGGACCTGCTCTAATGTATTCCATGGCAGAGCCCTGTAGAGTGGGGACAATCACAGCAGAAAGTGTGACATATTTGGAAGAAAGATAATGAGCTATGGGTAATAAGGTACTAAGAAGCTCGGAACATTGACCTTTGAAGAGCACCAGATCTTCACCTGATCTTCAACCCTTTGGAGTGAGTTCTATTATTGTCTCCCATGGTCAACCCAATTCGTCAGCTCCCCAATCCAGATAAATTGTCACCTTATAGCCAAAGTTCCAACAAACGAAGTGTCATCTTATGGTCCAAGTTGGAGCTGAACCCAAGAAAGTTCAAATGACCCCACAATCCCTCCCCCTTGCAAGTTGCAACATGGTTCTGGGTGTCAGTGGCAACTAGGCAGCTAATTCCATCCGCTTGATTTGATACCCATGGACATGAAGATGTGAAAACATGAATGTCATGTTGTAAAGTTGTACATGATGCATCATCTCCCCTGTTCGCATCTGCACATTCTGAATGCTGAGTTGCAGTGAGACAATAAGCAGTTTGCTAGGAAAGTGATGAAAATCATCACTGGCTGGCCAGCCGCCCATGGACTAAATTCGGTAGGCACATTTCTTGATGCAAGACTGAAGTGATGGGGTAAAACTCTGCGGCTAGTTGGCAACCAGAACCAAGAAGTCAAACGGCAGGCAGGCTTCTATTATAGAAAGCACAAAACAAACAGTCATGAACTTTCTGTGTGTTTTGTACGGGGTAGGGTGCGAAGTTTACATTCAGCTTTTAAGTTTTTTCCACCTGTTGGATTGCTGTTTTTCTATATCATTTTTGTATAAAGGGGAGAGAGGGGGGAGAATGAGCCTGGTTTTTATTTGGATGGATTTGAAGTTTTTTCTTCAGTCAGATTGTCAGCTTGCATCATGTGCATCACCAACAAACCAAACATGCCCAACCGTGCCTAAATGTAAATGACCATTTCCCAAACACATGCGCAAATGAGAATGTCACCAAAATCCCCCAGCTGATCCTGATGTTCTGAATTCTATGAAACCATATTCTGCAAAGAAGCTGCCTGACTGATGTACTTCTTCCTCCTAGAATTGGTAGTAAAGTATTGCAGATGTAGAACATGGGCCATGTTTGCAGACTATTTATAAGACCCTTATAAAATTTGAGAATGGGTGATGGAGTCATCTGTTCCGCCATAGAGGACTAGCATATTAGTAGCAAGTACCCTCATCTTTCTCTTTGAGGCCCACATTATTGGCTGCTTCAACACGAAGTCAGACTCCAGCTAATGATATAAGTATGTAGATGACCCACATAATCCAATCTCATTGAGTAGCTGGCTCCCTCCACTCTCCCACTCCCCAAGGAATGACCAAGACATGATGACCCTGCTTTGACAAGAGTGAGTCTCTATATATAAGCACTTCCTCCAGCAGTGCTCATCACTCTGTTGACCCTTGCCAAATTATTTCACATCCAAGTTTGGTTATTTACTTTTCTTCCAACCTCACTCATAAAAACTAAAAACTGCCCACACTGCCCACACTCCAATTTTGAATTGCAGGTTCATGTAGTGAGCACCTATGGAGTGTTTGTTTGTTCCTCTCGAATCCAAACAAAATGTCATGGGTTTAAAATCACTCTGAAAATAGCAAAGTCTCATATTTAATTCCCCAAATTTTTTTACACAAAATAATAATAACTCTCTGGACTCTTCTTCATCAGACACCTGCAGCCAATAAATAATGAAAGAAAAAAAAATCCAGAAATTAATACACTTTATTTTTTCAGAAATGGGTCTGCCTTTTCCTTCAGGAATTAAGGACAAAAGACAAATGCCAATACGTTTGTGATCATAAACTCCTGTCTAGGATTGTAGCTTGCAATTCAAGCCTGTGTGTGACATGATAAGTGCGCTACAACATTTTGACTTACATTGAAATCTATGCATCTACCTAACACCAGACTACATAAAATATATGAATATATCTATATATATGAATATAGAGACTCCATTTTCTTTTCTTTTTTGAAACAAATGGAAAAGAAATCCATTGTGCAAAAGGCCAAAACAACAAACCCGGGCCAAGGGAGGCAAGAGTCTAAAAACTCTACCTCACATTGAACTTCTCAAGGTCAAAGTAGAGGCTTGCATGGTGTCGGCGTGGTTTTGCTGTAGGGTTGGCCAAATGTCAATGGAGTTTTTTGTTAAATGAAAAAACAAAAAAATTGTCATGTGATTTTGCTATAAGGTTGGCCAAATGTTAGTGGAGGTATTTGTTAAATGAATAAAAGTTGTGGTGTGATTTTGTCATAGGGTTGGTTGAATGTAAGTCGAGGTTTTTGTTAAATGGAAAAAAAAATGGTTGTTACAGTATGGTGCTTGGAAATAGACTATTAGTACCAACCTAGTGCTAGGTTTGAATTCAGCTCCTTGTAGCAAACATAAATATTGTTTTTTATGTTTTGTAATAGAACGTGAACATGTATTTGCTATGTAAAACAACTACACAAAACTAAGCATGACAATGCATTGACATTCATGAAGTTTGATGGAGTTCAACATCCTACCTAAGGGAGGGCACCCACCCCACACACTAAGCAAATCAACCAAACTAATTATTCTAGGTAATTGGTAGTTTCACCTAACTCTTCAATAGTCCCTACTCCCTAGCAATAAAGGTGAAGTGGGAGTGACACTTCCTTTCAAAACCAATTTAATATTCTCTCTCACCATCCATAAGGTATCCTACCAGTCAACTAGAAAATCATCTCCCATTCAAGCCTACCATGAACCATTGTCCCATCCAATATCATGTGTCATAGTTAATGGTCAAAATAGGTCTAATCTTTTGAAATGTTCTCATTTCTTTCAATCCACATGCTCCAAACCACTCCACCTCTCAAGAGTATCCAAATTTCAATAAACTCCTTATAAGCATGGAGAAGTTTATTGTTAAAAGGGCATTGCATAACATCAAGTCTTTTCCTTTTTCCTTATATCTAAAGGGGATATTTTAAGTCTAAAATTTATAATGATTCCCCAATTCCAAGCTAGTCTAGCTTAAATTGATTGTAGAATATGTGAATTAGTGTTTTTGGGGTTGCCAAATCACACATAGAGCAAATCCCATCCATGTCCCTACACATTTGTGTTTTCCATGTGTTGATGGCAATGGCCTTGTGGTATAAAGTCCATGAAACTAGCATCCTTTTTTGATTGATTCCTCTTTCATATGTCATGCCACTTGACTTTGTAACTTGGGGATAGTAGATTTGGCCACATAAAGAACTTAAGAACTTTCCATAATAGTTAAGAACTCACCATAGTAGTGTCTCCCTACTATTTAACATTTTTTGCCCTTTCTTGACAAAGATTCAAATATTGACATCCCATCGGACCAAATCTATTGCTTTGGGTCAATCCCCGTCATTTTCATTTTCTCACATCGAAAGATGAAATGTAGTTCTTCTTGGACATTTCCTCACAATAGAAACACGCATTATGTGTCACATCCCCATAGCCTCCAACTAGTCTCCCACTTCAATCATTTTCCTTGTCACCAAAATATTGAATCCGACACTAACATTGTATATTTAAAACTTTGCAAAAATAACCCAACTCGCACAAACTTTTGCACATGAAGGCAAGAAAAATTTGGTGGTTGCAATACTACCTCAACTATTGAGTAAGAGTCATGGGTGTAGAATACAATCCATTCCTCTTCTATAGTTTGATGTGCGAGGGAACAAAATTCAACCTTCTAATTACTAGGCAACATCTTAATCATCTTTCTCTAAATTTTTTTTTCATCCTCTTCAAACTAATATGTCACCTTAATCTCCTCCCAACTTTGAATTCCAGATTTCAAAGGTGCAAAATATCAATAATTGTCTTAAAACCGTTACAATGTAGGGTGAAAACATAGTCAAAGGAGTTAGGGGCACCAAGGTAAAAGTCCTTTTCCAAGGATTGCACATGACACGTGTCATTTTTATGTTGGTTTATAATTTAAATTGTTATATTATGGATACCGAATTTAACATTGCATGTAAGATATAAATATGTTTTGATTACAAATTAATTTTATGTCATATACATTATGCATTCATGCCCTCTATCACATAAATATGAACAACTTTTGTTAAGGCCACATTTTCAAAATCCATAATTTTCAATGTCAAAAACATTTTTCAACCAAATGTGCTCAAATCGGTTATAAAAAAAATTTTCATTAGTTCAAGTCCTTTTTCCTTTCTAATCATCAATGTTAAAATCCTCTCCAATTTTCAAAAGGAATGGTACACATTTAATTAAAAAAAAAGACATTTGAAAAAAATTAAAATTGTCCACTATTGAGGTTTACATGTTTTGAACATGCAAAAACATCTTTGATTTGTGTCAAGCTTTGAGCATATAAACTTTGCAATTAATGAAAAATTATTCCAAAAACTTTTATGACAATCTAATCTATTATGTTTCCTTTAATATCTTTCAAACATACAAAAAGATAGTTTTAAAGAATGTTCACTCACTTGGGTGGCTCCTTTGATTGTGTTTTTACCCTATAGTTGTTTTATATTATCATCAATGAATACTTAGAATTCATGACCTAAAAACATATTAACCACCAAATTCTCACATTGCAAATGATTTTAATTCAAGTAAAAGGATTCAAACAAATGGTTTTATACACCACCTTCCAAGCTTTGGAGATTTTACGCCAAATCCTTGATCTAACAAATGAAAAATAACCCTAAAATAAAACCCAATGCACATCAAAATATTCATTTCTTATGTTTGGTTGGGTTGAATTTACTCATCATATACTTCAAGAATGTCTTTAAATTTAAAAAATTAGGTTTTAAGGCCATCATCACCCTTTTTTTTGACATCACATTAATTGCCTATTTTGGGATTTCAAGCTTCCAATTTTCCTCTTTGTGCAACAATTTGCTTAGCTAATTTTGGCCATAATGTTGTAATAATGTCCATTTCATAAGAAGTTCCTCAAAATGACTTTACACTTGTGTATTGCCTAATTGACCCAACCCACATTGCCATAACAAGACTAAAGGATAGAACTAAGATTGAATTGACTATATATTTTTTCTAACAAATGGTAAGTGGACAATGTTATAGAACTTTTGAATTTTCTTTATAAAAAGTACATTCCTATCCTATACCTCAAGATTTTAAGTGCAAATTTAATGCCCAATAGTTTTCAATCCTTTCCTTTTGTTGCCCATTTTGATTTATCCTTCCAAAACCAAATGGTCTAAAGTGACCAAAATGTCATTTTTTATGTTAATTGAATTATTATAGGTATAATATTAACATAAACTTATTGAAAATGTCCACCACCTTATCAACGCTAATTTCATTACAATTAACTTGCCAAAGTTAAAGAGGTATATATTATTAACATATCAAGTAATGAAATTTTCTATTTTTCTCTTTTTAGCATGCAAATTTTTCATATTTCTCCATTTTTTACAACTTATTTGACATGGATAATATTTAATATTTTCCCCATTATCAAGAAGATATATGGGGCAAGTGAGCATCCTTACCCTTTTCTAATAAAGGGAATGTCAATGTCATATGATTGTTAAAATAAATGGTTGATTCCACATCCTAGAGTAGCAATCTAACCATTTCAATAGATTGTATAGCCATCCCTAGTTTCTTCATCATGAAAAACATAAATACATAGGAGAGTTTGCCATATGTCTTCACAAAATCCAAATTGAAAAATATATATCTTGTTTGGAATGCTTAACCAACCATATCATGGATCAAAAACACATTATTTACTATATTCCTTAGGGGAAGGAAAGTTGTTTGATCACTATTAATCATTTCCATAAACACAAGTTGAAGGCAAAATTGTAGCACTTTTGAAAAACTTGGTAAGCTACATTTTTTTTAAAAATGGGTCACCAATTCTTTAGTTTTTCCTTATTTCCAAATTTTAACATGAGCATATCAATCCTTTTGTAACACTTATTAACATGTAGAAATCTTTAGACTAGTTAGTTCCATAAACCTCTTAGTAACTAATAGTTATTAATGGTAAACATACCGTCCCTTACCCAAGGGGTGAAGCTAGTGGGATTAAATAGCCTAGGGTAATGAGTGATTGAGGGGTAATCCACCCAATCATCTAGAAAATTTCTAAGAAGGGATTAGGATAAAGGCCCTATTTTCTAGGGGTCAATGTGGGCCTTGTGTGGTGTGTGGAGAAGGAGGATTAAAAGAGGTGTCGGGGAATTTCTATGACATTTGAAACTTTTGTAGAATGTGGGAAGGAATGGAGAAATGTGTATGTATTTTGTGTTTGATTTTAATAGAAGATGGTTAAAGGACTTGAGTTTTTTTTTGTGTGTTGTGTCTCTATTATACTAGCAAGTGTAAATGGTAGGTTAATTGGAGATTATATAAATAAGTCTACTCCGTTGAGATGCTATTATTGCCTTTCTTCTAGAACATAGCTTAACAAGGCATATCACTTGGTAGCCTATGGAGAAACAAGGTACTAACTACCACAAGAAGATAGTCGCTAGTAATTACTAGTAGAGGGTAGAAGGAGAAGGAGAAAACAAGTAGATAATTGCATGTGGATTAAAAGGTACGTCTACAAATGATAAATATTGGTTATGAGGGAATGCAAGGTGTTGTAGACAGTAGAGAAAAAGGGCAAGGGGGCTCCCAACATGCTACAAGCAATAAGAAAAGCCACTAGAAGACCTACATGCCTATTGGAGAGGGGACAATAGTTGTGGCAACTATGTAGACACTTACAAGCAATATCCAAAGGTGTAGAAGGCATGGCAAACCATGGGAAAGTAGCACCTTTAGCTAGTGTGTTTTTTTCATGCTACCCTTCTCTATTTTCTTCTCATATCCCCTTGGATTAGTTTACATACAAGATAGTAGGTTTGTTCTTCAACAATAAACCTACCTTCTCCCTTGCTCTTTGTGTGACTTCTTACTTTTACTTGAATAGTTGTAATAAAGTAAGCTAGTGAGGGTAGGTTCTATTTGTTAAAGTACAAGGTGTTGACCTTGTTTTAAGTTCGGTCTTACTTCCTGGAGGATGGTAATGATCAAGGGGCCACAATTTCACCCCATTAACAACACCCTTAAAAAATCTTCCAACATTGTCAACACTCTTAATCATGTTAAAATATTCATCTTTTATGATGTGCAAAGATCTAACATAGAATTCAACCACAATCCTATCTAATAGGACTAGGTTACCTCTAATCACAGTGTTTATAGCATTGTGGAACTCTTTTAAAGTTGAGGGGCAATGAATGTTCCATTCATGGTCATTGAATTTCATAAGAATGGGATTAAAAATGTCTTCTTCTACCTTTGCTCATCTAGGACCTACATCATAAAAACATTTATAAAATCACATGTGTCTTCTAACTCCCTTGTAATCCCAAAATGCTTCCATTCACTTTCTTTAAAATAGTTCTTAATACATTTCTTTTTTTTCCCTTGCTATTTTAAAACACTCCTTAGAGCACCCATTTTTATTTTTCATCCTTTTAATTATAAACTAGATTCTAATTCATTTAACCTTCACATCTTTAATTGACTTCATCCACTCCCTCTAGTCTTTAATTAGCTATTGTAGGTGATATCATGCACATTATTCTACAACTTTATTTGGATAGTTTTTAAACTCCCATCTAGTTGAATCTCCAACCCATTTAAAGAATTATTTAAAATATACTATCACTTTGTGCATTATTGCAAAGAAAAAGTTCTCCTTTTTCTCCCTTTGTTAAATCATTACAACTTGGTCCTCCACTTGGTCAAAGAATCACGTATTAATATTTTAATATGACTTCCTAGATAGGGAGTTGAATATAGTTTTATCTCTAGGGAAATAAGGTGATGGTCTAATCTAACATCATCTCCATGCATGGCATACTTCCATGGTTTGAACATTTTTTCTACAACTTGAATTATAGTTACTTAAATAATGTATCTAATCAAATTAAGGATTGGGAAGAACCTATCCTTTGATTGTTCGACAAAAACTTAAAGATACTATCAGATTGAAAAGGTTTTTCCACATTTAGGGTTATTTTCAAAGCCTCCCACTCCATTCTTTCTTTTCTTGATAACATCTTTTTGCATGCAAAACATTTATATGATGGATTTTCCACCATGTTGAAATATCAACCAACAATCCCCTTGCAATTTTTTTTGTAAATTTCTTTTTCAAGTAATCCCAAAATTTGCAATGTTTTGAGGATTCATTGGGAGCACAAACCCTAGCTCTCTTCATGATATACCTTTCAACTTCATCTATTATGCCTTATTTTCAAAAAAAATTCATAATGCACCATCAAATTGATCCATTTGGAATAAAAAAAGGATACAAGTATTTCCACATCCTATCCCTTGCTCACTGAGATAATTCTTTTAGCCAAAAAAGGACAATTTAGTTGTCTAGTTGCTAGTTTCTTTCCAAATCTATTTCTTTGGATCAACAACCTTTTCCCTTTTAAATGTGTGTTCTCGAAGTGACATGACATATGTTTTAAGTGTTATATACCTTTTGAATGTATAACATGAACTTGTAGGTCTCTTCCACCAATTTTAATTCATGAGCTTGTGGGCTCATCTTTTGAAAGAATATTAGATCTTTGCCCCTTTGCATTTATTTTGGCATGACATAGATTGTTTTCCTTTTTAGCAAAGGATGTTATGGCTAAATTTTGCTTCTTAGCTAACCCTCCCATAGTTTCTTTCTAAATATCAAAGCTCACACTCCTCCCATTGGGATTTTTGATGGTATGCCATTTGTTGGAAAGTTCGTTTGTAAGTTATGGTGTCACCTCTCTAGTACTTCCATCAATCCATATTGGAATTGTTTGATGTTTTAAAACACCAATAGACTTTTTAATCTCCTCTTCTTCCCTATGCAACCCTATGTTTTGGAGGATTTAAAATCTAATCCATGATGATCAACCTTCTTAAGAGCTTTGATATCCTTGGTGTGAATATTTGGCGGAGGTTTTGGGATTTGGAATATTTGTGCTTTTGGGGTAACATGTGTAACAACAATTGATTTCAAAAATTGGTTGTTTTTTCCTTCAAATGTTTGTTAGGAATTTTTTTAATGGAGCTTAAGGAGTTGGTTGAGTTAGGGGAGGCTAGGAGTTTTTAAGTCTAATACACTATGGGAAACTATTTCCCTTTTATTTTGAAATGATGTGTAAAAAACATATAGAGTGCAACTTAATGAAATAATAATAAAATTTATAATCTACTTAAATGTAAATAAGGTGCTTAAATTTTGATTATGAAAATGCACCTAAATTTTTTTTTCAATTTTTTCAATTTCAATAGATTACTTTAAAATATTCATACAAAAAAATAATCCTTTACTTCATGTGTTCCATAAAATATACAAAGGGTAGCTTCCTTTAGTTCATATTACCTCCATCCCAAGCTCTTCATGATTAAGATTGCTACCAACTTCAATAGATCCTCTTTTTAATATTGTTGATTTTCTTTAAGGACCATTTCATAGATTCTAGTTGGGTGGGTTGTTAATTGGCAACCTTTGGGGTCACCAAAGTACTTGAATTTTGAATTGTTTACTATAGTGCCCTTTCTTATATAAGACTAGATAACATCCAGCATTTCAATTTCAAATATTGTTTGCACATGTGTTAGAATTAGGAATGTTTGATTCCCATAAGTCCTTTGATGCCAAAACATACCATGTGGGGATTAATTATTGGTAGGAGTTTTCTTTTCATGCAAAATGCCCTTTAATTTTTGTATGGGTGATTACGCTTTTGGTTGCATCTTCAAACCACAATGAAACCTTCATTATCCACTATCAATTCCATATTCTGGAAATTTAATTATACCTTGGGCCATTTGCCCTATTATGGGAGCTCCTTGTGTTTTCGAAATGATGATCCTTGTTGGTCATTTGGCCTTAAGGTGGGTGTAATTGTGCATCTAATGTTTAAGCATGAAAGCACATTAAAGTGTAAGTGTTTTTGTTATAATAGTCCATTTTACAAAATTTTGTGATTCATAATTGGCTGTACAATTACATAACAATGATTAACATGAATAATGACTCAACAAAAAAAACCTTCTATGTATTATATAATCACATGATATGATTTTTATAAACAAATTTGGAGTTGTCACAATAGATTGAACTTTCAAAATTTTACCAAATCATTTTTGATATTCCATGAATAACAAGTATGGATTTAATGTGAAATTATAGATTGCCCCTTTTAATGAAGATTTTGGCATGGAATATGGTGTGATCAATTTAATACTATCACAAACTTTTTGAAAGGATTTTGATAACCAAAATATTGATATGTGTTGGAATAAAAGGTTTTTTTTAATAAAGTCCATGTGATGAAATCAAATATAAGATTTTCATGAATTAACTAGGGTAGGCAAAATCCTAATGATGAATGTTTATCAAGATACCTTGCCACATGTGCCATGTGATTAAATGTATCCTCTTTGCATATTGATAATTTGCTTAAAATTTGTACTAAATTGTAGACTTTAAGTTGTTGGTAATAGTAACACCTTAGTGTGTCTTCACCCTTAAAGCTAATGTAAAATCTAAATTGAATTAATAAACTAATTATCATAGTTAAGGAAGACATTCATTAGAACATCTCCCATGTTTGCAATGTGTACGTTAGAGACCCAACCTTTTTTGGGGTTTAATGCGATGCAAAACTAAAGGTTTCACCTTGTTTTGTTTGTATTGTCAAACCTGATCATAATGCTAATTTTTCTTGTAATTGGTACATCAATGTGCCTCCTCAATGCACTTATATTCCAAGGGCAATATCTAGGGTAATCCACATTGGCAACTTCAACCTCTTAGGGACATTTGGGTTGAAAGTTGATGTCCACATATGGAATATTATAGTACACCATTGGGACTTGAGTGTGGTCAACATGAAAATGTGTTAGGCGAAGAAAAGTAATAAAATCCCCTTCTTGCATCCATTTAGAAATTTATGCCTCTTTCAAAGGTCTATTGGTTGAAGGAAGTGATTAGTTTGCAATGTGAAACTCAAACAACTTGTTACCTGGGAAATTGACAACAACTATTATATATTATTATGTGATATCATTCGTGACCACTACCATGTCTAGGATAACCATTAGAATTGAAATCTGATCCTTAAGGATCATATTTTTGTGGTTCTTCTAACTTCCTTTGGGCAAAAAATATTATGGTTGGGGTTTAAATGCGTGGATCTTATTAGGTTTAGTTGGTTTTGCATTAAAGATCTTTAACAAGTTTTGAACCTATCATATTATGCCATCATCTTTTGGGTAAATTATTGGAGTTGTTACTAATGCTAGTGGGGGAGGTGGCATGCCTAGTGCAAATTGGAAAGTTTCTTTGTATGATGGTTGCATCACCATTTGTACTATTTAGCTAGAAACATTACAATACAAAAGAACACACAAGGAACTTAACTTTTAAACTCCCAAAACAACCTCATAACATATGTTAACCTTGGGCATTAGGCGAAACCTTTAGACCTAATGAAAAAATTACGTTAAGTTACTCAAAGCAAAAGATAAACCACATGAAATGATGAACCTCAAAGGAAAACAAAACTTGATAATCAACACAACATAAAAGCACAATAAAACCCAAATTGTTGCGGTGTTCCTACTAGTGGGATCATGTATCCTACAATACATGATCAAAAGCCCCACCTACTTATGGAACACTAAGTTGGAAAGGTCCAAAAAAAGAGCAACAAAGCAAATTGATTAGTTTAGAAAGTGATCTCTAAGAAAACAAGCTCACATAGCTACACAAAGACTCTCATTGTCATTGCCTCCATCTCCCCCTAAAGAGACTCCATTTTCATGATTACAAAATGAAAATTATAAGTCCATATTGCCCAAATTCATCTACTTGGGTTCCAAAGGGATTGGTAAAACATTTTTGTCTACCACAGACATATTATTGAACTACTAAACTTTCCACAACTTTCTATTCAAATAGAGGAAAAATTCATCATGCTTGAAAAAAAAAAAGAAGTACATTACCTATCTATTTTCCTTAAATAAATAATTTCAATGTGACAACGTTAAAATCTTTGTTCATTAAAAAGAAGAAAAATATATACATTTTATTAAATATCAACAATTCAATTGTACCATCAAGTTTCAAAGAAGAAATATAACCACAATTTAAGCCCATTCACAAGTGGGATTGAACTTAACAACAACCAAAAAGATTCAAAATCATTCATTAACAGAAATTGATTTTTTAATAACAATAGAACCAAAACCAAAGCTCTATTTGATAAAATAATGAGGCTCCTCTTTCTCCTTCTCATTTTATTTCACCTAATTCCATAGTTTTTATAATTGAAAACACAATTGAAATTAACAAAGAAACATGTTGATTCATCTTAGGCCCTTTGTTAATGTCATTTTGGTTTGGTTATTAACTTATAGTTCATGGACAATGGGTTGGTTTAACAAAAAAATCCTTGGCAAACAATAGTCTATATTCCAAATTTCTAGATGAAGTCCCGATGAAATGAAACACCAAATTCTAATTGCCCTTAAATGAAGGTTTTAATGATAGAGACCCTTGCCTTTTTGTACCATATATTAGTGAGTCATGTTGAAATAATACTATTTATCACTTCAACATTTGGGTTGACAAGATTGGGTTTTGAGTTTTTATATATTTTAATGTTCCCACCATGTTCCCATCTTGTTCTTAGAAACTTTTCAATGATGTTTCCAATTTGTTCACCAAGTTCCCATGTGTTCCCAATTTTT
>Ga0209611_10010165_pt1 | contig 13949 bp, 11 predicted proteins | sample S1TSphgellanicum_3_FD_187693 | JGI IMG/M metagenome (GOLD analysis project Ga0209611, IMG submission 187693) | Host-associated microbial communities from peat moss isolated from Minnesota, USA - S1T2_Fc - Sphagnum magellanicum MG (SPAdes) (version 2) | ecosystem: Host-associated > Plants > Peat... | reverse complement strand
TTTTAGACTTTCTTTTTTTTGTGGGATTTGTTTGGTGGTTTTTTTGGGGTTGTTAAAAGGATTTTTTAGGATTTAGACTTGTGTTTCATGATATCTTTGGAAATGGATGATTCTTTTAATTCCTCATGAAGTAATGACAAGGCGATGTTTTCGGCTGAGTGGAAGCATCACTAGATTGTGTTTATGATTGTAGTTGTCATATTCAACAAAGGAACATTGTTCAACACAAATGAGTTGGAGCTAGGTGTAGGGCAATTGGTCAACAAAAATGTGGGTGTTCAAAATGTGTTCACCACAATGCAAAAAATTCATGTTTGTTCAAGATTTTAGCAAATTGTAATTTGTCAAAGTTTGACAAATTAACAACACTAGTGGTCCTCACCATCCATACCCATGCAAGATCCACTTAAAAGGTTCACATTATAACATGGTGACTGATTAAATTGATCCCAAAATAATGATTGTTCCAATTCATCATGTACATGAAACATGGCATCATAGTCATGTATGGCATATTTCCATGGAATTAGAAAAAGGATGCAACTTTTGATGATATAGTTTTCATTGCATTGTACATTAATGAGGCCATAATGACAATTTATTAAATGGCTTGCTGTTGAGGAGTGGGTTACTTTTACTATGCATATTCTTGAGTTCCAAGGTTGTATCGAGTTCATTGATGGGCCTCTCATTGAATCCACAAGATTTAAAACCATGGCACCCATAGGTTGTGCTTCAAGGGGCACAAAAAGATGTATTATATGAATAATATAGTGGTCTTTGACCACCATTAATTAGTCATTTACTTTGATAATGGGTGTATTGGTTCTATGTATGGTTCTTGGTTATTTTGGCATGAGTTAAACTTGTATAAAAATTGGTATCATTTTTTTGTACATACAAATGAATATTTTGAATATTTATTGTGGGACCTAGGTTATATGGGTGAAAAGATGTTCGTGATGCAATAGCTTGTGAGATGCAAGATTGCCCTTAGACATGACCTAAATGTAATGCATGCATACAATAAAATGCATGTAAGGTATAAAATATAGGTGGAGTGGGGAATTGGGGGGTTGAAACAAAAATAAAAAAGATCATGAAACACTTTAATTCCACAAAACCTAACTATAATCATGCATTTAGTTAATTCTGAACTTTTGAAAAGTCCAAAATTAACAATTGACCATTTGGAAGTTGGAAAATTAAAGAAAAACTTTCATTTGGGGGCCACCAAATGATGCAACAACAAATATTAATAATGTTTTGCCTCACTAAATTATCCAACAAATAGATGATCATGATGTTTTGTCTCAAACCTAATCCCAACCACTAGGTTTAAAAAAATTCTAGAATTAACTAAATACATGTCTATAGTCATTTGTTCAAAACAATAGCTAATTTGACAATATTCCAACATAGATGCCACCTAAAATTCACATATGAAGTCATTGGCAACCATGTAGGTGACCTAGTTGATTATAGTTGGGATGGAGATTTCTAATTATAAGTTTAGCACTTTTGTAACCTTTGCCTTAAATCCTACATCTATTAAAAGTTTTAACTTTTTAATTGTCTTGATATTGTTAAGCTTAATTTGTCTTTTCTTCTTTATATTCACTTCCATAAAAACTTTTTAATCCTCACTGCTAATTATTATCTCCCATGCCATGGTGGCAATGCTAATGAATGTGATTTTAACACGTTTGCATTCATTATTACAATATTAGTTAAAATAGATGCAAAGCTATAATTTGAGCTAGATGTAAATGGAGATGTTGATTCATTTACAAAATCATAGATGGTAAGAGGAATATGCAACCTAGGCAAAATGACTAGGGTCTAAATGTACTATTAATTACATTCTACATTTTCTTGAAAACATTTCAAGTTACATATCCATGCATTGCTTTTAATTATGTTAAGACCTTTTTCACTTCACAACACAACTTTTTCACTCTCCTTCTCATTGGCCATGAATTAATAAGGTTGTAACAATAAATAGTAAAGGAAATGGATAGATTAAACCTTGGAGGAAGCCATAGATGCAATTGATAGAAATACATGTTCATTCTAAGGCAACAAGAGGGTTAAAACATAGTTGGGTATCCATTTCAAATGTAAAGGCACCCAAGACTTCCCAAATACTTTGTTCCCTAAAAATAATTCAAAATATGACTAGTTGACATGTATGCAATGTCACTAGTTGAGTGCCCAAATCTTGTGTGTTTTTGGCTTCTTCTCACATTGCATTTAATCAACATATTCTTGTTGTTTAGCTAATCATTTTCAAGAACTAATTTTTAAAAATGTGTGTAAATTTGGGTGAAAACACACTATAGGGGGGCCAAAAATGTTGTCACATTGTATTGTTTTCCAAGGGTGTCCATGTTTGAACTTCAACCATAGTAATTTTGGAGCATATTTTTAAATTTTTTTTGCATAATATGGTAGACCATAACACAAATAATTCAATCAAAAAGAATTTTTTTTTCCAACTTATATTGTGTGATTTCAAAGTATATTTGTGGTAAAAAAATGTGTGTCCTTATGTACAAAAAAATGCAAATATAATCAAAAAATGATGAAATGATTTTTAATCTTTATGAAATTTATAATATCTATTAAAAACTGTGATTCCATATGATTGGAATAAGTTTGTGAGCCATGTGAAAAGTTTGATAATTATCATATCACAAATGGGTGTTTTTGGGGGTGATGACCATAAGCATGTGTTAAATTAACATTTTGACAAACTATCATTTTCAAATGGAAGATAACAAGATATGTGAAATGGGTCATTTTTTAAATTTCATATAAAACATTTTTGGTTGACTAATTCAAACCCAAACTTAGTGTAATCTAAAAACAAAAACAGGTTCTATTACACCACATATACCATAAATATACCATTATCGTTGAATTTAATCTTCTAAAAATTCTTTTTTTTTTCCAAATAATATTATATATCATTAACTTTGTGAAAATCAAAATATCAAACCCAAACACCAAAAGTGAAACCCATAATTAAATGCAACATGTTTTACAGGAATATGCATTACATACATGTCATGAAAGTGCCCAAAGTGCCCCCCCCCCATTAGTGTGGTTTCACCCTATTGTGATTTGAATGTACTTAATACACACTACTTCCTTAATGGGTGATATGGAGTTCTAAATTTATGACACAATTTAAGCACAAAACTTGGACATGGGGAAGCTTGTTCGCCTTTCAATTTGAATCTTGGTACATTATTGAGTTCAATGAATAACTTGGAGATAACAAAACTTGTTGTTATGTACACATCATATTTGTTATCATTTTTTAGTTTTTTTGTTACTACAAATAATTTAGTTTAAACTATGATGATTAACACAAGATGATGATGATGATTAACTTGGCATATATTCAAAAATTTGCTTTGATCGTATTATGTTGCATTTTTTTGTGCATTAAAAGAATTTATGTCGAAGTTTTAGTTGTAACATTTTAGATGCATTTTGGATTTGTGTGCATCTTTGTGCGATGGAGAACATTGAAAAATTCTATTGTGTGGATAATGAAGAACTATGAATGCACCAAACATCAATGCAACACAAAAAGTAGAAGCCAATGAACGACATCAAGTTATAACCAAATCAATTGTTCTAAGAAGCCTAACCATGTTCTAAGCCACTCACCAAATGACACCACAAACATCAACCCAACCTCAAGTAATGAGTAATCACAATGGTGACAATTATGAACATGTTGAACAATTTGATGAAGTTGTCTTGGCATGACAATAATGGCCACCAACAACTCCTAGACATTTTCATACCCATAATAGGCCTACACCAATACCAAATTTTGATGGTTTACAAAGTTCACAACCAAGCCCAAACATGGATTTGGTACCCATTAATTTGGAGATGGAATAGATCTACCTTGTTAACAAATTAAAGTAGCTTTGTTGCATCAACTAAAAACCTTCAAATCAATTAGTTTCCATACCACATTTGGAACATGTTGAGGCTTGGGCAATACTGATGACTTTTCAATAAGAAACACCATATCAACCTATCACCTAGCCAAACCAATTAGTCCCTAGTCTAGGTGAAAGATCACAAGTTCCCCACTAGTTTTAAGAAGAAATCAAGGTGTTGGAACTATAACCTGTTTTTTTATCAATAGGTGGGACATCAATTCAATTGTTGCCCTTTTGTTGATGATAAGTTAAGACAATTACTAAGGTGATGAATGATCATCAACCTATCATTCCAACCCTTGTAGTAGTATTACCCAATGTATATGTGTTAGGAATTCCACCTATGAATCCTAGTATTGGTCATACACTAATACATATTAATCATCAATCAAACTAACAGTCGTCTATCACACCCTTTGTATTAAGTAAAATTAATACTATACCTAAATCTACATACCCAATGTAGTATAATGTCATACTCCCTTATATTCCTTTGGATCATAATTTATATCCAACATCTACTATTATAGCAAAAGGATTTAATCTTTTGATTCCAAGGAATTATATAAGTTATGTACCTAGATATGTTATAGTACCAGAACAACCTATGATACCACCAATATAAACACCACAAATTGTTGCTAATCAATTTACCGTAATGGTTAAGCCAATCATTAATAAAGACAAAGGACTTGTTCCAAAATAGGTTACTATTCCCATGATAACCACTGTACTTGTCAATATTGAAGAACATTGAACTGAAATTAGTTTACCAACTCATGGACCAAAAGGTTCTTTTCACCAACCACTAAATGGAAAATAATTGAGTACATTCACAAAATAAAAAGCCGAGAGTGCACCCTTAGTAAGGACTTCGATAACTGCTTATTTTGAAAGATTCTAGGTATATCCTAAGAATAAATTGTTTGTAAGTTGCAAAAAATCATGAGAAAGTCCTTTGATTCAAAAATATGTTATAATATACTCTTATGTGAATCTGTGTTTTAAGAGTCTCCTTCAAAATTATGTCATTTTCAAGTTTTTAAAGAGTCATTTATGAGTTTTTTCAAGGAGTGAAAGCACTATAAAACATTAGTTATAATGATTAATCAATGCTTTTGAGAATTCAAATTTCATTATATTCATTTCAAATTATTACACATGTTTCCACAATATATTAAGAACATTATCATCAAAATGTGTAAATAAATGTGTCATATTAATATATGTTTTGACACAAAAACATGAAAATCAAAAAATTGGTTACAATTCCTATGGCTCTTATATTTGTGAATGTACCCAACCTAGAGATTCACTTGGAGGAAGATCATTTGGAGGTGATCCGCATGGAAGACCACCATTCAATCCACCTAGATTGGATCATTGGATGCCCAACACTTGACCCATGCATGTTTATACGATCATGGTATCAACCACAGGATGTATAACTTGTACTAGAACCAACAACTAAACTACCATACAAGAAGTTACAATATTCAACCTACATTAAAGAAACTGATCTAAATGTTCACATCAAAGTATTAAAAATGGCCATTAAAACTAATGGTAAACGGTTGAAACTGACATTCTCAACTTGTTTGGTTTAATTTTTAGAGACAATATTTTTGAATGGGGTGAAAATTTTGTTCAAGATCAACCAAATTGCACATTTCAAAGGTTGAAGCAAGCATTTTGCAAGCGGTTCAAAACTATGAAAAGTGACAAAGAGGTTTACATGCAATTACAAAATAATCAATAACAAACTACTAAACATATTGAGGTTTATTATGAACACTAGTTGAAACTAACAAATTGTTTACAAGTTAGAACAATAGATTTTTCCCTCACTATTGTTTTTAGAGTAGGATTATTACTTTACTTGATATTAGCAACAACATCTATGAAGAGAGATATCTTGATCGAACACAAAGAAGCCATTGTAGTTTGTGACAAAAGTGGACCTATTAGTTTGAATTATAATGTTTTACTAACCATGTGCTAAAGGCTATTCCAATTGCTAAACCAATAGTATAGTTTATTATCACAACAAAATCTATAACAATATATATTAATTGTGATAAAACATGTCATACTCTTGAAACCTATCATAATTGGAAGAGGGAAGTTATAGTAGTACTAACTGCCATAGTTAAGTTTACAGAACATGTAACAAGGTCAAAACCACAACCTACTAAACCTATCAGGATGCCTTTACGTTATCCTTGTATGATCTATTTTAGTGTTGATCATCGATTAGTGGATTGTCCCAAGAAGGTTGAAATATAAAACATGTTTATAACAAATCATGTTTGTTCTAATATATAATAAGCACCTAAACATCATAAACCATATAATGTACTAGTTGATATGGAATTTATTTTCACTACTTGCAGTCAACAACCCATAAAAATAGGTGTTAAGAAAATGAAAACTAGTTAAAGCCAAAGGAGTAGACGATTGGCAAAAAAAAATGTATACGTGATTTTTTTGTTGAAATAGTAAGGTAGTTATAATTTGGTGAAACTAATAAACAAACCATTGCAATAATCGAAAAGCCATTACAGAATAGTTGGTCTAGATTGCATGAAAATATTATCACGAATCAACTAGTTGAAAATAATCAAACCAATGAAGTGGTTCATCAATTTGTGACATTAAAATAGGTGACAATAGTGAAGACTTTGGAAGAAATTATGAAGGACATCAACACACAAGTCTTGGAGACCAAGTATAAACTTAATTTGAGACAACGTTATAGGTAATACCTGATATAAAATGCTACATTTTAAACCTAGTACCATCAAAACCTAATTTATTTGAACTGGTAGTTGTTTCAATTGCCATAAATCATTAGATGGTAATCATAAAACTAGGAAATAACTTCATAAAGGATGTTCTTTTATATGGTAGTTCTAGAATGAACATTATCATTGAGAAACTAAGAGATTAGTTAGTATTATAAAAACAAAATCCAAATCCTTATAACCTATGCATGGTAGATCAAACCATTAAATTAAACCTTTAAATCTTATCAAAGATTTAAATTTTTTTGTCCATGGGATTCTTTATATAATAACCTTTACTATGATACAAAGTAGTGCATTAGATTCTAGCTCTTCCATGTTGTTAGGTCGTCCTTGGCTAATAGATGCCGAAGTATTTCATGATAGGGGTAATAACATTATACCATCCAAGGAATTGATATAGTCAAAACTATACATGTAACCAAGAAATTTGGAGCATTAGATAAACGAATAGAGGTGTTAGTTTGTTATGACTTTCATTCGTGAATATTTATTGAAGAAGAAGACCTAATGTTTGCTATAGAACCAAGACTATTTTCAATAGAAACCATTATTGTCCCTACACCAGTAATGTTAGAACAACCCGTTAGTTTTGTTTCATTAACCAGTTTGAATTTAGTTGAACATGTATATGATGCATTTGTTGAACCAATATCTATACTACTTGTTTAAATAATTATACCCCATGACACTTTTAAACATAGCTTGTTAAAGATTTTCTTTCAACCTGAAGTTGGAGAAATGACAATTGATGAAACATTTACTTCTGAAAAAGTTCAAAACCTCTGCATTATTGGCTAGAATATTGTTGAAGAGAAGCAGTTGACCAAAATCAAGGCTAAAACCTTGGGTGATAAGAATCCAAAGTGGAAGGAGTGGTGGGAGATAGTTTAAAAGTTCACAAATGAGTAAATTCAAAAAAATATGGAATTAGGCCTTGAGCCAATGAACACGTTTACCAACTGATCTACATGCTTATCACGCTACTTTCTGAAAATTCAAACATGTACCACCCAATCTTGTTTATGTAAAAATTGGAACTAGTATTAGAACAACAAGTGCTACTTCACACATTTTTGTTTCTGAACAAAAAGAACATGTTATTACAGAACCAACTAGCCCACTTAGAGGTGGAATAAGTTTAAAAATTATACTTATGTCTATTAAGATCTTTGTTGTACCTACTAAGGTTATCACCATTGAATTTGTTAAGGGTAACATTGAAACTATTGGGGAAAATATTGAACCTATTGATATTTCAACCACTACCAACATAATAAAACCACTAAAGTTCTTATCTACCACTTTACCTTTGACCCCACCCCAAATAGGTATATGATGCACCCCCAAGTTCCTTGATGGACTCAAATTGAGCCTAAAGGTGAAAACAATAGAAGGAGAAGGAGTTGGGTGCATTCCTGTACTCATAGCACTTTAGGGGTAGAGGGACATGCTGGAGCTCTGGGATGGGACTAGGACAAGAGACAAGTTGTTTAATTATTCAAACAAACTTGCACAAACCAAACAAAAAGTTGGTTAGTGTAGAGTTGAAGCACTTTTGGTGCACGGACGAACCATAGGCAAACAAGGATTCATAAAATTCACCACAGCCCGAACTTGGGGGAAGCCACCACCTTCCCCCTTATAGTATACTTTGTGCTTGGCCATGGGACCAGCACCCAAATGTCATTTTGTCTCTGGACTCTCAAGCGGGAGTCCAATTCCCAAAATTCCCAAAACTAAGACTCCCACAACTTTGGAAGCCCATAACTTTGTGTGTAGACCTTCGATTGAGGTGAGGTCTAAAGCAAAGTTATAGCCTTGTTGAGAACTTTCTAATGGTATGTGACACGCCACCTGAATGCAAGGAAATTAAGGTGATTCTTGATTTTTAATGGTTGGGAGTCAAATTGGCAATTTGACTCCCGACCCTTCTTTTGGCCATAACTTGTGTTTTAATTACCCAAATGGGTCATGTGAGACCATTTTGGACATATGAGTTTAAAGATCTTTCCAATGATATAAGGATCTTTTCAATCCAATGGGTTTTGACCCCTGCAATCGCTCTCTAAGGATTTGGGAATCCATCGGGAATCTAACTCCCAAAGTGGGAGTTCACTTGAAAGTGTAAAGGTTCATTCCCTCACATTTTCCTACACTCCCACACTCTCACATTCCCAGGAGCATAAAATGTGACTCTTGGGTTTCATTTTTGGCCCGCACCTTCACAAACCCTTGACTTGGTTGCGAACCCAAGGCTAAGGTTGCGACATATAGGTTAGGACATCACTTTGATTTCTAGTACACCTCATGCTTCAAAGGTATTCACAATGCTGATAATGAATTTTGACAAAACACCTAATTGATGGAGAATTATAGAGTAAATAAATTTTTAGAATTAGAGTCAAGTTGAACTTGTGGAAATGACGAGTGTTGTATTTGTTGAAAGAACTTCATATCAACTTGTTGAAGATGTTTAAACAAGTACAACTAGCATTTCAAGGACAAAATTTAGTTGTAAGGGGGGATAATATTACTAAGAAATTTATAATAAGCTATTGTACTTAATAAGTTGATAAATGTAACAAATTACTTAACTTAATTTGTGACTTAATTTAACATGTGACAAAACCCAACCAGTTATAAAACCTAACAAGTAACATTATAACATGTTAGTAGTCATGTTGGTAGGTAGTTAATCAACCGGTAGTTTGCAAAACCACTATTTGTTTTTGGACAAGTTGTTACAAATAAACAAATAATTTAATTTTTTTGGGATTGTTAATGTTTATTTTGGATAATTACTATTTAAGTGGTTTATTTGAAGTGTTTAAGTTTTGAATTAATTTGTATATAACTAAAAAGGCTTTAGATATGGACTATCATTTTTAAAAATAAAATAAAATAAAGTGACTATCTTTCTCAATTTTATTTTCTTGAAGTTGTAACAAATTGAGTACATGTTGTAAGAATTGTATATATAATTTTGATTTTCATACGTACCTATTGTTGTTTTATTTTAGAACCTATTGAACATTGAGAAATTTAGAAGTCAAAAATTGATGGGAAAATAGAAAGACCCCATTAACAAAACCTTAAAGAATTCAAATTCGTCTAACATAAATGCTTGATAGCTTGAACATTAAATCTTCCAAGTACAAAAAATCCATTCATAACAATATTCAAAGGTTGGAAAAATGTATGTCTCAATTGGGTGTGTACAAGAGCGATGAAAGGTTTTCTTGGGACAAGCTCAAGGAGAATGAAAAGGAGCATTAAACACTGCAAGAGTCTTTCACAAAGTTGAATCACAAGTACTTGGGAAATGTTTAAGAAGGTTTTTTATTAGAAGAAGCACATTTTGTTAATGCAACATTAGTCAATTAGAATGAGCAAGGGTGGGGGGCAAATGTTGTTTCCATCTCCAATACTTAGTGATTTGTCATCTTCTAAAGAGATAGTATGCATTTTGAATGCATGTCTTCTTTGCAGACTATGGTTCAATTGCAACAATTTTTTCTCAACCTTTTATGGGCATATTTATCACCCATGGTGTACAAAAAAGCATGCCAAGGTTTCTTCCCAGTGCACTGTTCCATTTTGTGAAACCATTTTTATGGTAGATTGGTGTACAACTTAGGGCTTTCAATCAAAATGCAATGATGTTTAGGGGTTGGTGTAAGTACATCACAAATTTAACATGCAATGAATTCATAATGAAAAGCATGTAAAGTTCGTTCATTTGTAGGTTCATACATTTTACACACGAATATCATGAATTGAAAACACATTTGACACATGGATAAATGTGTTCATGGATGAAATATGAAACTATGAACAAATGTCACATGGATTTCGCATGTTTCAATAAATCCATGTGTCAAATATGTTTCCAACACACAATATCAATGCATGGAACGTATGAATTATGAATGAACTAATGTTACACAATTTCCATTTTTAAGTCGTGAGATGCTAACACTACAACAAACATTATACGTAAAATGATTTCACTAGATTTTGAGTGAATTTACTGGATTTAGTAAACAAAGACTAGTTGGAAAGTAGTGAATTAACTAGTAATGAACAAATATTAGTGAACTGCACCCACATTTTGTAATGGTGTAAGTTTGTGATGTAAAGATAAAGGTGGAAGCAAATCAACTACAATCCTTCTAAATGCAAACACCCAAATTTTCATTTTTAAGTTTGTGAAACACACCAACCTTAACCTTAAACTTTAAGCCATTACATTTTATTATTTACATGTTTGCATTGCTTTTCCCCATTCAAATGTATTTTGTTTCTTTGGACTTTAAATCAATTTTGGACATTACCATTTTTTTCAGCCATTGGTCATGATTCACATGAAGGAATCCTAGATTCAAATTGAATTTTAATGTTGATTTCCTTCTCAACAATGCCCTTAATGGAGTCCTTACATGCACATGGCCAGATAGTCTAGTTCATCTTTATGGTTTATGTCACAAGTACATAATCCATCCAATCAGTTTCTATAGGAACTATGGTTTAGTCTCAAGAATAAAGTTTTTCAAAAATCCCAAGCTAGGACCTTATAAATTTTTTGCATGTAATAATTGGAAGGAATCAACAAAAGTCCTTTGTATAAATAATAACAATCATTGATTTTGCAATAACTAATTTGTTAAATAAAAAAAATAAAGAATTGGTTCCATGATTTAGGACCCTAAATCCCCCATTAGGACAGTGAGTCATATATTGGGAATTGGATTCCTAGGTTACAGTTGCATTGGACTTCTATTTCATGAAATTAGTCCTACTATTGAGGACTTGGATTCTTGGGTTGCAACTCCACCTTTATTCTAGTTAATTCAATCCTACACATTAGGACTTGATTCTTGGGTTGCAATTCCCCCGTTGTTTTACAAAAGTCAATCCTACACCTAAGGAGTTGGATTCCTAGGTTGTAGCTCCCCCTTTGTTTTCAGAACATGGTTTTATACCCAAAAATGGAATCATATGTTTTAATTTCCAAATTTCATTTATTTTAATATTTAGTATTTGTAATTAAGCTAATTTAGTATTTAACATTCGTATAACTTTTTGCAATTTTTTACAATGTGAAAAAATTGTACACAAACTTTAAATAATTTCACATCCATGTTCCAATTTTTGTATTAGGTTACCAAAAGTGAATAAGAGTAACTTGTAGTTCCAAAAGAGCAAAAAAATTGAAAATGTAATTGGGACATGTATGTAATGGAAGCCTTTTTTGTAATGCTATATTTTTTGTGTTGTATGTGTGGTACCTCACATGCATGTTTTTTGCATTCAAGTTTGAATATAATTGTCTTTTATTTTTTACACATGTTTTCTACTTTGTGTTTCATTACCCATGTGACGCACCCCTAAGCTTTTTGATGGATTCACTGCAAGTCCAAAGGTGAAGACAGCGGAAGGAGAAGGAGTTGGGGCATGTTCCCTAGCTCGCAACACTTCGGGGGTAGAGGGGCATGCTGGAGCTTTAGGATGGGGACTAGGAAGATTGACAAGCAACTCAATTACTCACACGGACCTGCACAAACTAAACAACAAATTGGTTAGTGCATAGCTGAAACACTTTTGGTGCACAAACGAACCACGAGCGAACACAAACTCATAAGACTCAACACGGCCCAAACTTGGGGGAAGCCACCACCTTCCCCCTTATAGTATACTCTATGCATGACCACGAGACCAACACTCAAATGTCGTTTTTGTCCTAGGACTTCCACTTTGCGAACTCCCACAATTTTGGAGGCCCATAACTTTGTGTGCGGACCTCCGATCAAAGTTGTAACCCTCATTAAGAGCTTTTCAATGGTATGTGGCATGCCACCTACACGCAAGGAAATCGAGGCGATTCATGATTTTTAGTGGTTGGGAGTCAAATTGACAATTTGACTATCGGCCTTTCTTTTGGCCATAACTTGGGTCTTAAGTATTCAAATGGGTCATGCAAGTTCATTTTAAATATCTACGTTCAAAGAGCTTTCCAATGATATAAGGAACTTCTCAATCCAAGGGTTTTGACCCCTGAAATCGTCGTCTAAAAATTTGGGAATGTGGGGGTTCATTCCCTCACACTCTCTTGCACTCCTGGGAACATGAAATGTGACTCCCGGGATCTCTTTTGGCCCACCCTTTGCAAGCCCTTGCCTTGGTCGCGAGCTCAAGGCTAGGGTTGTGACACATCTGTGACCAAATTTGATGTCTTGCCAAAAGGTTGCCAACTAAGGTGAAATTTTTCAGCCACTAGGTATGGCAAAAGGGAAGTTGATGGAATAGGGGTTATTTTGAAAAGGGAGATTAAAAAGGAGTAGTTGAAAACCAATGCTAAAAGCTTGATAATGCATCATGCATCATTGTTGCATTTTTTAAAAGGGAGGTTAATAAGGAATATGTTTCACATCCTAGAATGAGGAAGCAAATTAACAAGCATTTTTGTGAGGTGAAGGTTGTAGACGTTGATCGGTCACAATCCATACATTGTGAAACTATTCTAGGAACTAAAATCATATGGTGAAAACACACTATGGTGGCCAAAAAATATTGTTACAAATATTGTTTTTAGAAAATATGCAACTTTCAATTTCAATCAAGCCAATGTTAAAAAAGGTTTTCATAAATTATACCCAAAATAAGGTAGTTCAAATGCTAAATAATGTAATTGTCATAGGAAATTACATTTTTTATTAATATTAAATGATTAAAAAATAAGTTTGTGAGAAAATAGATGTTGTCACAATAAACCACAAAGTGCATATATACTTTTTAAATGATTCAAATAATTACAAAACTTGATGAAGTAATTAATTATATATATATATATATATATTGAATATGAATTGATTGTACCATTTCAATTACAATTGAAAATTTTGCATCATGTGATTTCACAAATAAATTTGGACAAATTTTTCATTTCAAATGAGCATAAGTGTGTTGAAAAAAAATATTTGTTGAAAATTTATTTTCATTTAAAAGATAATAAAAAAAATATTAAAGGCTTTTATATCAAAATTCATTTTATATGTTTATTAAAACACTAGATGAATTTTTAAAAAAACTACCCCTAAAATAATACAAAATGTACCCCAAAAAAAAAATTTCTTGCCCAAGTGCGCCCCCCCCCCACCCCCCCCCCCCCCCCCCC
>Ga0209611_10010163_pt1 | contig 13954 bp, 8 predicted proteins | sample S1TSphgellanicum_3_FD_187693 | JGI IMG/M metagenome (GOLD analysis project Ga0209611, IMG submission 187693) | Host-associated microbial communities from peat moss isolated from Minnesota, USA - S1T2_Fc - Sphagnum magellanicum MG (SPAdes) (version 2) | ecosystem: Host-associated > Plants > Peat... | reverse complement strand
GGTACCAGGGTTGGTCTACCACCATAGTTAATTTTGGGGATGGTGAGCCTGATTGAAAACTTGGATGTTGGATTTGTTAGACTGCCTGCTGATTCCAAGGTGTTGGACACATTGGAGCTGCTTAGACATTGTTGGGGGTCTTTGAGATTTTGTTATACACACATGATTGCAGGCTGCTGACTGCAGAAGATGCTCCCAAGTGTCTTGAGTTCAAACAGAATAACTTGTAAGTCTGGATCTACTTTTATCTGGAGCCCATGGTTGACTGTCTTCTGTTTTGCGATTTCATGGCTGTTGGACATGCATCGGTTGGTGGACATGTTGCACACACTTGTGTCAAAGTAAAGTGTTTAAAGACACTCTAATTCTTCAAGGTAGCTTCATGTTATACCTATATGTGTTGCATATATAGTTGCAACCAAGTGTTAGACATGTTTTTCTTCAAAGGTAATGTACTTGTTAAGTGTGTTATACATGTTGCAAATACCCAGGTCTGTTGCACTTCATAGTGTGCAAATACATGTTGCTTAAGTAGTGCAAACTTACTTGGCATTCTTTTTTTCCACCCGTAACTGCAGGAGTTTCAGGAAATTTTTATTTTCATTGCCAAAGTGATAAAACAGGAAATAAATAAATAAATTGTAAAGAAGATGCTGGAATGATAAAGGTAAAACATGTAATACTTGAACAAGTGTTGGACAATTTTATTTTATTTTATTTTATTTCTTGCCCTCAAAGTCAGCATGCTTCCTGAGTGTATTATACATCTTGCACATATAGTTGTGAAGAAGTGTGACACATGGTTTTTGGGGGTTTTTTTCCCCTGCTTGTGAGCATACTTCATTAGTGTGTTATACATGTTGCACATGTGTACTTGTGAACACTTTGTTAGACATCATTCTTTTCCTCAAAGTTAGCATACTTTATTATCCTGTTATACATCTTGCACATAGTTGTGAATGAGTGTTCAGACATGTTTTTTCTCAAAGTTACCATAATATTTGATTATCTTGTTATACATCTTGCACATGGTTGTGTCCAGCAACAAGGAAGATTCAACTTTTGAGAACTTTCTTCTACAATCGCATTAACCTTGGCCTCCATCCATCCTATATATTAACATCTCCACAGACTCTCACCTTCATTTCATGTTCTTCAGTTGTGTGAATTTGAGCATATCGATCCAACAAAGTTCACAAGAACTTCTTCAGCTTCTTTTCAAGCACCAGTAGGCTCACAACAGAATTCAGGAAACAACAGGAGATTCATCATGGGTCGGGCATTTTCCTTTGTAGCTGGCGTTGCGCAGCCCCCAACCTTGGCAGGATCACAGACAAGTCTTGTTGCTGCTGCTGCACCAAGTGCAGCTTCTTCCATTGCTGATGTAATTTGGGTCATGAAGCTGTTTTTTTTAGTTGCCATCACTGTGGTGCCTTGTGTCACTTATGCAGTCAGCTTGCGGAGGTCGATTCCATCTCGCTCTTCAAACTCTGGTAATCCAATGGCACCTTCATCAGCAGGAACTGAGTCTCCAGGTACAAAACCAACGACCATTCTGACCCGCTTTCTTCTTTCCTTGTTTTGTGCTGGATTTTGTTGTGCAAGCAAGCTTGCAATTGTTGTCAGAATTGGCAGGGCTCAACCGCAACTTCCTCTTTACTGGAAACCAGCTGATTTCATAACAAGCCTTAGTTTCTATGCCTACATGATGTGCATCCAACGAAGGCCAAGTTATGCAAAAATTCCTCTCATTTGCAAGGTTTGCCACCCTTAGATTCATGTGGCCTTCAGGCTTCTTATGGTACCCTTGAGAAGATCTGGATGTGTTGATAGCAGGTAATGAAGGAGGAGGAATTTCAGCAGGCATGGGTGATATTGAACAGTTGCCACCAGAAGATATCGTGATCAACATTCCACTTCCAGGCACAAGCCCAACCAATGAAGGTTCCACAAATTCTACTGTCCTGACCGGCTCTATGGATTTCACTGCAGCAAATGACCAGATGGCTTCCTTTGAACTTTCTGTCTGAGCTGAGGAATTACTGGTTATGCTTGGTTGCAGCAAATCACATGCTTAAAAAGTGGATACTTTTGCTTCTTCTTCTTCCTGAGATCAGTAGTTAAGCTGTAAGTAGGGACTGTTGGTGTGGCAGCATGATGGTGATGTTCTTGCACAACTGCTTTGAATGTTGTTGATGGGTCAGTTTGATAGCCATAACTTATGATACTTTGGGATTTGGCTACAATTGATATGGCGGTGGGCTTTGCAAACATTTGGTTCCATTTAAGCAAGATATGGATTAATTATTTTGGGTGGAAGTCACTGTTTGTTCTTTTAATTTTCTGTTGGAGCATGAGTAGGGACCATCCCAAGAGGTATATTTAGCACTAAATGGTGACCATAATGTCAGAACTTGTCCAAAAAAAATAAAATCGTTTTATAGTCTGGCTACCTCGAGCAGTCAGGAATAGACACGTAGTGAAATTGGCACGAAATATCTCTTTTTTGGTGATTAAGAAAAGACAGGGAATATGGCAACAAAACATTCCTCAAAAGTACTAGAGCAATACGAAATTTTGCACCAAAAAAAAACTATTAGAAATAAGTGTAAGTGTATATATTATATATCCTTAATGACAATTGTTTCTTACAAATCCATATTAATTAGTTGTGGTGCATCGGAAAGCATTTGAATGTTTCGAACTTTTTTTTTTTTTTTTGCAGTGGGTCATTTGGTTGTCCTCTCATCTAAAACTATGTAAATGTTTTTTGTTACACTTAAGGTCCTTTACACGCACAACACTGGTTTTAGATGTTGATGCAGAGTTTTGAGAGTTGGTGAGGCATCAAATGTAAATTTGGTCTTTGAGGTGCAGGTCAATAATAAAAATCATAATTTTGAAATACTATTTTAAAAAATTAAATTAAACTGTGTCCACCTTTTTTTGAATTTTGATGAACTGGTGTTTAATATTACCATTCAAGGATGGGTTTGATGCTTGTTTATTTTTGGTTAGACATGGTTGCATGGTGAAACATTCCTAATTTGATGGACACATTCTCTTTATCCTTTTTCAAAAAAAAAGAAAAAGTTCCATGGGTGTGGCATTCACCTTTTGTTGAAAGGATGTTATTCAGGCGGATGCACAAACCAACAGACTTTAAGCATCCAAACTACTAAGCATTAAGTTTAGGCCCTTTGGTTCAATAACCTATCTAAGCATTTTGCCTTCTGGACTTTACTCTTCTGTTTTTGTTCTTCATTTTCGCCTTCAAGATTGGTGTTTTTTGTTTGATAAAATTTAGAAACTATTCATCATTGTGCCTTCCATTAGGACAAACTTCAGTTATATTTTAGTGATGTAGTTGGGCTTGGCTTTTGACACAACATAAACCCATGTTAGATATGTTTTTTGGGTACTCCCATGTTGGCGCCTACAGGATACCCAACAGGGGTCATGAGAAAAATAACAATAATAATAATCAAATAAAAATAAATCAGCTGTGGTGCTTTACTTACTAGGGTAATGCCCTGCTCGTTCAGTGTTATCCTACACAAAAAAGATTCTCTAAAGATTCACCAATAGATAATAAACCTCCAGAAAAAAGGAGGCAGGAAGTATCATAGCATAGGGCAATGCCTAATAGTCAGGGCTACAAACAATCACTTTTAAGATACTTTTGGTGAAATCTCTTTTATTAGTTTTATTTGGTTGTCTACCAAGAAAGCCCAGGGCCCCAAGTTGTCACTTCCAATATAAACAACTAGTTTGAACCCCGTGCCTAATGCACAGGTGTGTGTGTATTTGACGGTACATATTACAAAATTATAAATTACAAACTACATTTCCAAAACTCTCTGTCTTCCTCTCCACAAGCTATTTTACCGAGGCCATTTCACTTTCTGCTACCATGAAAATGAACACTACATCCTGGCCAAGCAATTTGCGCACTGTGCTACCTCTTGTACATCTAGTCACACAGAAGCACATCTTGTCCATTGAGCATGCAATCTCGAACCTGTTTGGAAAAAAATTAAATTTTTAAAAAATCTCTTGGTATATCTAAAAATAATAGCCCATCTAACTTCCCTTTGCACAAAAGCTGTAAAGGTGTATAGAACGATGACGACGGAAGTGCGCTCAGAGGGATTCCAAGAACGCCCACACAAAAAATCAAAGGAAGGCAATATTGGAGCAAGGGCTGTTCACACGGGAAGTCCCAAACCCTAATGCCGTCTCACCTCGCTTTCCTCATCATCATCGCGTGTTGGCACCACCCACTGGCCACACAAAGTCACGCGTTCCTATTGGCCAACATCCTAGGCCATGGGCTAGTACTGTTCAGACACACAAGGGGTGGATCCTCCTCTTCTAGTGGCCAATGTGGTTTTCAAAGTTGTAGCTAATAATAGGGCCACAAGTATTATTACCTGTATATATGTATATGTATTTTTTTAATTTAAAAAATTTTGTCTATTGGTTTTTCTTTTTAACCCTATTTGTATGTGGACATAGTATTAGTGTATTAAATAAATAAGTACCCCCAGTTTATAATGGGGGTATTAGCCCAGGCCAAAAATGGTGACGAACACTTTTGGAAATAAAAATTTAATGCAACCAATGGGAAGGCTCAACATGCACTCAAAGTGCCTTGATTTTTTTTCTTTTAAATTTTGGGTGGGGGCGGCAAGGGGGGTGGGGAAAGGATTTTTTTCTTTTTAACTTTGTTCCCAACATGTTCCTTTTGAATTCCCAACTTGTTCCCATCAGGTTCCCAATTTGTTCCCCAAGGGTGTTCCCAATAGCACCTCGCTTTAATCCCATATTAAGGTTGGTAAAAGATGGATCAAAACTATCCCTAGGCAAATTTTGACTTAATTAATGACACATTTGTATGACACCATCAAAACAATAGCCAACAGATATATCTGTAACAACACACACACACTTTTTTAGAGAAAAAAAGAAATTTGGCAACAAAGTTTTGAAAAAACAAAAAAAAATTCACCAAAAAAAAGGTCACCTCTTCTGGCAAGGGTGAAAGGGACTAAGGAACAATAATGCAGATTCATCTGTCCCACATTTTGAGGAATGGTCACCAAATGTTATTGGGAATTCTGAGTTCATTATTTGAGAGTGGCCAAGATGAACCATCCTCTACACTGATACTCTCACCTTCTTGATTAAAACATCCTTATTACACACTATAGGTAGGCAAGGGCAAGGGCAAGCTAGGATCTGTAACCGGCCAAAACTGTTGTGTAATAGTTGTTGCAGAATTGGCACCCATGCTGAATAGCTGATTTCAGATGAATGGGTCAGTCCATCAAAATGGAGAATAAGACCTAATAGCTATTGTTGACGATTCCTTCCAAAATGGGTACATGAGGAAAAAAGAGCAACTTCTAACATTATTGCCTGAGACTATTATGGAGAAAAAGCTTGTGTAGTTTGGAGAGTAGCAGGTACACACCAAACCCAAAGCCTAATTTGTTCTTTTATACCAAAACAGACCATGACGAGATGAACGGATGATAAGACAAATGGATGAAATGATGCTTCACGTCATGACGTCCTTTAATATATGTAATTATTAGTGTGACCTGTGCCATTGGCGCAAGTGTTACCACATCCCAATGGATTTTTCCTTTCAAAACCTGGATTTTTAGAATTTATTTGAATTTTCAGCGGCAGAAATAATTTAAAAATCAATATCTCCCACATTCTGAATCCAAATCTTACCAAATAAATTTCATTAAATCCTGCTCATCAAGATGTTTCCAACAGCACCAAAGGCACATTCCAATTCCTCCAAAATTTTCAGCTTCGATTTAATTTAATTTCCAGTCAAGAAATCATTCAATATTTAAGAAGTTTTGCACCGCAAGTCCAATCATAGTGGAACCAAGCCCATGCACCCCTCCTTGTCAGGAGCTTTCCAAAGATATGATCTGAAGCATACCGTTCAGTGTGGATCTCACAACTACAAAACAAAACAAAAAAAACTACCTTCCTTCATAGATAGATGTTCAGCATGTTCTGCAGTTTGTACAAGTTGCACACAGAAGTTGGGTGTTGTTACACATGTTAGAATGATATTGTAAACATGGACAATTTTGAATCCTTTGATCTTGGTCTTACTCCCGTTGCACAGAGTTGTTGTGTGACAAATCTGATCCTGAGTCCTTGACTGACCCCACAGGCCTGCCCACCAGGTACATCAATCCATTTAAAAAATTCAACACTTTTCAACACAACTATTACTGCATTCTTTCATGGCCTTTTCCCAGCCACAGTGAACCAGCACCCACCAGTGCCCCATGAAGGATGAATGGTAAGTGGTCAGGAAACAGTTTTCTGTTGGGTTCCCCTTCCCTAGCTAACCATAGTGGTTAACTCTTTTTTTCTAACCTACCTATTAACAACCCACGAGCAGGTCGTTAGTAGGTTAGTAATAAATAAAGGCCTTACCTATGTATAAACCATTTACTTACCTAATAACTACTTAACTATTTTCCTACCTATCTACCTATATATGAGACCTATTTCCTACAGAATTGGTTACCACCATGCAACCAAGTATGAACTCCACAACTGAATAATAACCAACATCCAGTCCATGGTGCACTGGTGGGTTATAGTTTACTGTGGCCCTTGTGTGTGTATCTCCACAACCTAAACCATCAGGCTGAAAATCAAAGTGGCCTAATTACCAGAAGTCACCTTGATCAAAATCCTTTTCGAGAATATAGAATTTTCTTTTCTTTTTCCTGACTAATAAAATGAAGAGTATGACTTAACTTGACCACCCAGCTGATTCCCTGATCATGAGTAGACGGTGCTTCAATGGAACTGATGCACCCATGGTCTTCTTGTAAGTTGACCAGAAGATCATTAGATTAGAGAGCGAGTATTAGTCTCTGGGAGAATATCGTGCTTCATATCAATTCTCCCCTTTTAAATGACAATGTCTAATACGATTTGCTTTGTGGCACTTTATTGGTCCCTCATCCCCCACATTTTTTAGGGACTCTCCTGAGTTTGTAAGGTAGAGGGAGGCACCTTGCTATTGCTCTTTACAATTGTTCAATTTTTTCTTGGGAATGTGAGGTTATATTAATGAGTGATTTAGGGATGCTTTAAAAATTATACAATATGGTTGAATTTTTAAAAAAAAAAATATGATTCACTTGTTTAAGATGACTTAAATTATAATTTATGATGACAATCTCTTCATTTAGGCGCCCAAGTAAAGCCTTTAAAAACAAGTACTCAAAATTCTTAAAGGCTTTAAAAATTTGACATCTGATTTCGTTCACAATGCTTATTCTAAAGATTCAAAATGCCTCTACCTTATGTTTTGTGTTGGTCATGAAAACAACCCACTATTTGTTTTGCAAATTTTCAGTCCCCCTTGTGGGATAGAGATGGATCTTTCCCTTGAAAGCGCCAAATTTACAAGTCATGTTGCAAGTGATTACCAACTGACAACTCCCAAACCTCTGAATAAAAATCTAAACCTTAAAGCCCAGACATCCAAGCTTCTCCTTAGAATTTCAGTAACAACAATTATTCCAACCACATCCGAATGCACTCTCAACACTCAGATTGCACCAAAACCTTGCAATTTCAACCAAATTATTTGAACCCATTATATTTATAATTCCTTATCTTGCAACCACATTAATTGCCAATTGTTTGCAAAGAGCCACCAACTCGTCAATTGTAGGCAAACTTGCAAATCCAAACTATCATAAGTTATGGCCATCAAATTGACCAGCCTATAACATACAACGTAGTTGTGAAAGACCACCTCCATGGTGTAGCACCAACACTGCTACTGATCTGAGTACTGATCTCAGGTTTAGAGTTTGTCATCCTAGGTGTAGGCTTCAAGTGACCATTTCAGAGGTTTTGTTGTCACTAGATGCACTAAGATTGGTTTAAATGTCGTGGGAAAAGGGGTCAGAATGAACCAGCACCCACCGATGCAGCCACAATTAGTCAACTCTTTTTTGGTTTCTCACCTATGAGTTATTTTTGGGGGCTGTTTTTTTCTCAACCCTGACGTTCATACTATCATTCTAAAAGTTCTATTTCTATTTTGGTTAAACTTCCATCTCTTGACAAAACCCTTTTATTTATCGGTTCAAACTTTTTTTCTTGGCAAAATTAATATCTTTTTGGCTAAACTTATACATTTCATCAAAACCTTTTCATTTTTTGGTTAAATCATTATCTTTTTGGTATTGCTCACATGCAGGAAAATCCTAAAGGTACTATGGAAGGTGATGATTATCGTCGATGAAAGTATTGCAAAAATTATTGCATTTCAGGTTGAATGGAACTTCAACACACTTTTGAAACAATTTTGCAATACCCTTTTCAAATGGATAAATTCCATGAACCCACCATAAATCATAATACAATACCTTCATCCACCATTAACAAATTATATTAATTACCCAATTTATAATACCCACATCTATAACAATTATGAGTTAGAAAACCAAGCAGGTATTGCAAGTTGTATTAATTATTCAATATGCAATACTTATTTCAACGGTCATGCCAAAACCAACATTTGTTGGTCCAAGCCTATCTCAAATGGACCTCAACCTCAAAATGCAATACCCACATTGGTATTATGCCAAAACCACATGTCAAACATGACACATGCATATTCACATATAAAGGAATTTTGATTTGAAAAAACATGTAGGTATACAAATATTACATAATTGGTTAATACAATAGTGGACATTTTAGGACCCAATATTTCATAGTGGACCAAAAAAATTAATGAAGAATTTGGAAACACAATGTGGGTATTACAAGATGCCAATGTTGCGAAATTAGGGATGTGGGTCTTGCATAGTTGGCCAAAAAAACCAATGAAAATTTTGGGAAGGCAATGCGAGTATTGTGGGGTGACAACGTTACAAAATGGATGAAATTATTGCATGGTTGCCCAAAATAACCAATGAAAAATTTGGGATGTTGATGTAAGTATTACTGGGTGAAAACATGATAGAAGGCAATATGAAATACTTATATGTAGGTATTGCATGGCCAAAGAAATGATATTTTTATTATTAATGTTTCATATTTTTTTATTCCACTAACACAACAAAATTTGAATTTGTAAAGCAGCAATATTTACATGAATCAATACAAATTTTGAAGTAAACTTGAAATTCAAAATTTCACTAAAATCTTTTGGAAAACATTCACATGCCAAATTGGTTGCCATAATACCAAATGACATAAATTAACTTTTTAGTTTCTATGTCCACTTAAGCTACATCCAAAAATGCATCAAACCATAAATATTTTTCAATTAATCACCTATTGTTTTTGCCATATAACATAGGTCATCTTCCCACCCTACTAAACAAGAAGGTTATTCCGAGGCTAGGTGTCAAGGAATTCTTCATAAGGTGTATAAATTAATTTATTATCTACATATGGATGTCAGTTTCGCTTGGCAAGATGAAAACCTACATGAGGAAAATAATAAAAGAGACAGGTATTGAGATTGACCCACAAAGGATTATTGGTTGAAATCTATGCAAAATTAACAAGCAATTATGTAGTTTCCTTTTAAAAAGGACAATAAATGCTTTTATTGTTGACCCACTTGTGATACAAAAATTTATCATAAAAACCATTCAGATTTTTTCTATCGGTATCTTAATGTTCACTTTGGAAATACATTGTTGGTAGATAATAAGCCTTACAAACCCTATTAAAATCTACCCTTTAATGTCATTTTGATTCAATCTTACAAGGATGTGCTAAAAGAGGATAATTATTACCTTAGGATTATTTTCCCTACTTAAAGTTGTTTCATTACTCTTGGTTTAGTGTTCCAACCTTTGTAGAAAACTAGCCTTTTGGTGCCATTAGAAGTTTCAAAAAAAATGATGTTAAATTCTAGACGTTATTTGAAAAATGCACCATGGTTTAATAATGCCAATTTCTGTAAAAATTGATCAACATCTATAGTAAGTAGTCCAAGTTAACCCTTTTACATTTTCTTTTAAATTTTTTTTTTGATTTTTTTGTTCCTTTATTTATATGGCACTTCAATTTTTGGACTTTCCCAACTCTGCTTTGTTTCTTTTCTTTTAGGTAATTGGTGTGTTGTTTCCTAAGGAAGTTAAAGAAGTGGAATTGTTAATTTCATAGGCCTTTAATGAATTAAAGTTGCATGAGATGCACTGACTTTAGGAGTGGATTCCCCAGTGCCTCATTCACCTTCATGAAAGGTGAGTCCATTACATGTCATTTTTTATTTGAATGAATTTCTTGTCACCACATGCTTCGATAAGGGTAGATGTCAAAGAGCTCCATCTTGCACTATCTTGTTGTCAAGCTTGGATTAAAGGAATTATTGGATAGATGTGTTGCGCAATTCCATGTGTATACTTGGTTTGCAACCCAATGTCACAATATCTATAATTATTTGGATCAAATCTGGCATGAAACACAAATTTTCATCAATCGTTCTATAGTACTTGATCATGAATTTTACATGCAAAATCCACATCTCTTGGCAAATAAACCTAACAAGCCAAATTTTCATAAAAATCTTAACCTTTTTAAAAATAAGTATCTTTATATTCATCTTGACAACATGTTGCTCGTAGATTATATGCCATGCAAAATCATTTTTAACAGGCCGTATATTAGCGTTTTTTTGAAGTTTTTTGACAACCTTCATTGGCACAACAATTATTTGTTGGGAACTATTCTCCCTTAGTTGGAATCTTTTCATTCTTCTGAATATGGTGTTTCCACATTTGTACAACACAAGCCCTTTAGTAGGATTAGATGCATTAATAATTGTGATTATCCTAGGCAATTTAAAATGTTATTTGTGAAATGCAATTGTGGTTGTAAACCCTCATTTTGTAACAATGCGAAATTGAAATTGAAACAAAAAGTAACTTATTAATTGCTCATCTCGATATTTTATTTTGAGTATTTGATATATTTCCTTTTGAAAAAATCTATTAAATCTTTAATTCAATTACCTTCAATGTTGCTTTTAGCCTTTCTATTCAAGGCATTTGGGTGAAAGCATGCTAACGTATACAATTAAATCTTCTTGATTTAGAATGAAAAAATGAGATAATTTTTTACGAAAACACAAGAAATTATATTTAAAATCTATTTTGAAACCATGGTGCTTTCCATTGGGTTTATATTAGTTTGAATACAAAATTTGAGAAACTTTGGAATAATAAAAATAGAGAACAAGTACTTTTGAATTTGATTAATCAATATGGTGTTCAAAAGTAATTTTTCATTAGAAAATTTAATGAAATAGATTTGTGTGAAATTATAACATAAAGATCATTGTATATTCAAAGGAAGGAAAATAAATAAATTTTACTTTCTCTTTGGTAGAATATACTTGACACATATTTGAAACAAATGTTACATTACAAAAAGTAGGCTTCAAAAGCTATTTACATTTAGAAAAGTCTACTTCAAACCTACTTTTACAATGTAAACTTAAAAAATTAATTCATAATTGTGAAAACACATTTTGTTTTTAATCATTTAAGTACAAATATTAAATGTATAATAATTTTATGATGGGTTTTGATCCTACTTCTTATTAGTTTGACAAGTAGTCTACCAAGGTAATTGAATTGTATATTTTACCATGTGTTCACCCATCTACTTTTGGCCTGGTGGCCCTTGGGTCGAACTTCCCATTGATTTTTGTCATTTTGTTCTACATGCAACCATCTGGTGGCCACTTGGTGTTCTTTGTCATACTTTTGACTTTCTAGACTTAAATCTACCCATTGGCCCCCAAAGTGGTATTTTGTGTGTTTCCAATCCATGTTATCAACGAATTTCATTAGTTCTTTACGAATGTTCAAGGCCAACATTCAAAAATATCTTTCCATATTTTTTATTTCAATTCACTTTTTTCAAATTTTTAATTGGATTAACATTTCATGATTTTTTAAACTTTCTTATTTATGTCCATCTTCGTCCATCTGAGGTCCGCACAAACACTCTTGGTATATCTAGTCAAAAAACTTTCGTTTTTTTCTGTGAACGGTGTGATATATTATTACCCAAAATGTATTATTTTGCAAGGAAATCATTGTGTGAAGGGGAGTAATATTGACATCAACAAATTAGAATCAAAAGCTAGAATGCAACATTTTCTTTCTCGAACATTCAAAATATTTCATAAATTGCAATTTGGTCTTGTATGTTGTTGGAAGATGCGATGTAGGTTCTTCCTTTGTTGGTGTCACAAGCATTTGTTGATCAATTTGTTTTTATTTGGGGATGTGAACAATGCACTATGACTTTGGGTCAACTCATTGTAGGGACATATTATTATCTTAAGGATTTGAATCATGTGTACATTGTATGCCGAGCATTACACTATGGGATAGAAGACCAAATGTTGTTCATTGACAATGAGCCAAGTAAGGTCCTTCAAAATTCCAAGCACGGTGGTTTCTACGTTGAGTTTTTTAAAAGACATAAATTGTCAAAAAAAGGGTCCAATGGTTGGACCTCACATCCCACTTATGGTGAACATTGATTGGATTGCTATTGGTGAGGACAATTGGCATCCATTATGAAATCATTGTCAAATATTCAAAGCCTGGGTTGATTTTTTTTTCACCGAATTATTTTTGGTTCACGTAATATATGAAAAGTGATAATGGGCATAATGGCATTACTCAACTTCCTTTAGGTATGAACTCTTTTTCTACTTGAGGCAAATTATTTTATTGTGTTTTCATTTTTGACCTTTGAATTATCTTTATCCAATTATTGAGTTTCACTTGTAGTTGGTTTAGATTATTATTTGCAGACCATGTGATGTTGTTTGCAGCTCTAAAGGGTAGAAAGCAATGTTCTCCAATTGCATTTATATTTTGAAAAGGCGTTAATGTACTTGCTTTTAATGCTAAATCCCTCTTGGGATGCTAACCAACGACACCACATCTGAAACTTGAAAAAAAAAATCACTGATATATATATATATAAAGTATAGAGACACGTTGTTGGAACTCCAGTCTCCAGACAAGAGATACCAAAAAGGGCTCATTTGCAAGAAGAGTTAAAGGTAGCCATGTGAATGGCAAGCCCTTGTGGGCCACATTTTCACTGCCAAATTTTTGTGGTCTTTTTGGCAAGAGTGGGCATCAAGGTTTTGTACCCTTTGTAATTTCGAAAAGCCCACATGAGGTGTCATGTTCTACACTCCAGAGTTTACACCCACTTCCTATAGTGACATTTTTTTTCTTTGTGCATGCCACATACACGTACAATTTTTGCATGATGAATTTCCAGGACTGTTTCTAATATGTATACACTAACATCTGTTAAACATAGTAGGCTGTTAAACATGTGGAACATACCCAGTTTGGTGTCTAAAACATTGAAGGAACATTCCATTTGTGAGCACTATTGACTTGGTGCTGCAAACAACCAATCCAAAAACTTCTATTTTGGGAGGGAGTCCTAAGCTTAGAAATACATATTTTATAATGGGCCAATTAAAAAGGCTTGTTACAGAAATTAAAAAAAAATTTACAGGTCTGAAGGCCTAAACCCTAAACCTCTCTGGCACCCTCCCCCTACATGTAAGGGTTTGTAGTCTGCACCTGCTGATTTGGTAGTAAATGGCAGGATTGGCCATGGCCACTTTAGTAATTTCCTACCTCCATACCCTAGTTTACAACCCACATAAAGCACTGGCAAATTGTTTTGGTAAATTTGGAGGGCATGTTATCTATCAAGAAGAATCAGTTTTCTGCAAAAGGCAGGTTGTTTTGGAATGTGAAATGCCAGCTGGATTTTTTTCATTTCTTGGGAGAAAAAAGAAAAAAGAAAAAAATCTGCCAGTGCTTTACACAGGGTAATGCCCTCAGAGCTGGGTGTTACACTACACTTATGATAG
>Ga0209611_10010162_pt1 | contig 13954 bp, 8 predicted proteins | sample S1TSphgellanicum_3_FD_187693 | JGI IMG/M metagenome (GOLD analysis project Ga0209611, IMG submission 187693) | Host-associated microbial communities from peat moss isolated from Minnesota, USA - S1T2_Fc - Sphagnum magellanicum MG (SPAdes) (version 2) | ecosystem: Host-associated > Plants > Peat... | reverse complement strand
CCTAGTTGTAAACGACAATACGTATATGACAAGTCAAAGGATGAAGGCGTATGTTGTTGACTTTTTCCTTCATCCAAAATTCGTTGTCGTTTGCGACTAGTGTCGTTTGCGACTAGTGTCGTTTGCGACTAGTGTCGTTTGCGACTTGTCCAACGCGACTATTAAGATTTTAGTTGCAAATGTTGCTTGCAACTAAAATTTAGCTGCATGGACTAGTTGTAAAATGGCCATTTTCTACTAGTGATAGTAAACAACCCTAGCTTATGTGGAAGTATGGTTGAAGGCATAATTGATGCAAGCTCAATTTGTTCAGAGGATACTATTGGTGCATCTTTTTAAAACAATGTGCAAGGCATCCCAAGTTCAGAAAATGATGAAAACACAAACATTGGTGATGAAAAGGTTGAAATTCCGTTCGAGAGTTCAACAAATAAACCGATGAAGAAACCCTATGTAAAAGGGGTCCCAAGCCTTGGTGCAAAGGTAAGTTCATTTTTTTTTAGTATCATTTTAGTGGCTTGTACATTCATTTTAAAATTTTGGGGGTTTAAACTACATTTGTGGCAAACAATGTTGGTCAACTTTCCTTTTGATTTTACTCAATTTTTCTTGTTGATAGGTCATAAAGAAACCTACCTTTGCACCAAATGGAAATAAAGACCAAAAGGTTGCAAACCCCATGGATGGTTCCCAATGCCCACCCAACAACAAGCGACAATGGTTATAAGGTGGAGGGGAGCAATGTTATCAAGAACCATTTTATCAAAATGGGACAAGGGTATGGGGACAAAGTGTTCCACAACAAGTGCCATTGGGTTACCAATATATATTTGGTGGACCGAGTGGAAATTGTAATGTTGCTCCACAAACTAGTTGGGCAATGAAGTCTGCTTATAACCAATGGGGTGGATTAGTTGGAGATGAGAATATGATTCCTCAATAAAAATTTATGGAAACTATGGATAATTCGGGCCTAGGCCATTTCAATTCCATTATGGGGGCCTTCAAAGCACAACATACCATGTAATAGCTGGACCAAACTATGGTCCCAACTTTAGGGGGGTCCAAGGCACATCGTACCCAATGTCAAGTACAAATTGTGGTTCCAATTTTATAGGACCCCAAGGCACAACATACACAACTACAGGACCTAGTTTTGGTCCCAGTTTTGCTAGACCATTTTCACAACCCTATCAAATGTCACCTTCACCTCTAAAATCTGAAGGGGCACACTTGCCAGCAATGACACCTTCACATTGCAATAGTTGCAAGGCATGAATCTGAATAGATATTAACAAAGATAGTTAGGATTTCCTTAAAGCCTCCAAACCCAATTGATGTATATATTGACATGTTCCATTTCCAATGAATTTAAACATCTTGAAGATTTGCTTTTAAAGTCATACCCATTTCATGGACTCATGACAAGATGCATACCTGCAATCTGTGTAGGGTTTGAAGCATAAGTTTTCATTAATTTTAAGAATGCATTTGTAGGTTTATATCCTATTGTTCTTTGTTTTGAAATTCAATGTACTATGAGTAATGAAATTTTGTTCTCTTTAATGCAAGTGGTAACACAACAACATTATTTACACGAGTTGGAAAAATTGAATCCAAGCTACCTAATATTATTAGCATAGTTACACAGGGTGTTGGAGACTTGTAATGAGAATGCCAAGTCTATCCAATGCTTGAATACCACCATTCTTGAATTTATGCGACAAATGCAAATGATGGGAATGGTGACAAGAAGTCCAGAGATCAAAGGACAAACTTTGGCAGATGAAACCAACCCATCTCATGTGATGGAGCAAAAATTATTGCATTTTCAGAAGGCTAAGAATTTAGCCCAAGATTTTCATGTTAGTGGTGCACCAAAAGTTAGTTTTAGAGGTCAAATGAATGGGGAGACACATTTGATGGCAAAAACATGTGACTGGGAGATCAATAGCCTAAACATCTAGGAGCTTTTGATTCCAAAAGTTTAGCTAATCAAATGAATGTCCAGTCAATGTGATAGTTTACATATGTTATGATTGCACTATTTCAAGCTTAAATGGTGCAATAATATTTACATTGGCTAAGTTACATGTAGGTGCTTGAAGTAGTCACCACTTTATTGAACAGTGATGTATGTGCATGGAAAAACCTTAATTGTGGTCATTTGAAGGTATTATATTGTCATGGCATTCTAAAAGTTTTAATTTGATTGAATTTCATGTGATTACATTGTAGGTGACTAATTTGAGCCAAACATTACCATGTTAGGTATGGTTGTATAATGCATATAATAGATAGACAATCTTCTATTTAACTCACAAATGTTGAATTTTTTGCCATGTGGGTGATTACATCAAGTTCTGGACAATTTGGGAATTATTCAAGTTAATTCTACAATTAAATAAAAAAGAAAAGATTGTTTGTTTATGATGAAATACATTTTTTATTAGTTGTGTGATTAGGTGATTGAGGTGGTCATTACACAACCAAGAGAAGCCCATTTAACCTTTTAAACAATTCAAAGCCTAGCTCGACAAAAGGGTAACCATGTGATAATTCAAGTGGGCCAACACAAGTTCAAAGTGCCAAATTTGTTTAATCAATGGCATTTTATTCCGATTGTTTAGATTGACCAAACATCTATTACATTGTAGTTATTGAAGCCAATTTTCAAAACTGTATATGTTGTGTTTATTTATGACACATGTGCATAAGGTTTGTTAACACCGTTTTGATTCATCTATGCAAATGAAATTGAATTTTCCATAGTATGCAAAAATCAGACCCCAAATAAAAGATTAACCAACATTTTGAATGCATCAAACCAAATATTTTTTTGCCAATTTGAAACACCTTAAACCTTGTTTTACCTTAGGTTTTATGTATAAGTCTGTCGCAACCTTAGCCTTAGGCTCATGACCAAGGCAAAAGGGGCTTGCAAGGCTGCGGGCCAAGACTAAGCCCGGGAGTCGCATTTTCATGCCCCTGGGAGTGCAAAAGAGTGTGAGGGAAAGAACCCTCACATTCCCAAGTGTACTCCCATGTTGGGAGTTGGAGTCCCGATGGACTCCCAAATGTTCGGAGAGTGATTACAAGGGTCAAAACCCAATGGCTTGAAAAGTTCTTTATATCATTGGAAAGATATTGAAACCTAAATGTCTAAAATGGGCTCGCATCACCCATTTGGACATCTAAAACACAAGTTATGGCCAAAAGAAAGGCCGGGAGTCAAATTGGCAGTTTGACTCCTAACCACTAAAAGTTGAGAATCAACCCGATTTCCTTGTGTAAAATTAGCGTGTCACATATCGTTGAAAAGCTCTCGATGAGGGCTATAACTTTGCTTTAGACCTCATCTCGATCGGAGGTCTGCACACAAAGTTATGGGGCTCCAAAGTTGTGGGAGTCTCAACTTTGGCAATTTTGAGACTCCCACTTGGGAGTCCCGGGACAAAAAGTCATTTGGATGTAAGCCTCGTGGAGAGGCATAAAATATACTATAAGGGGGAAGGTGGTGGCTTCCCCCAAGTCCGGGCCGTGGTGAGTCTTATGAGTTTGAGTTTGCATGTGATTCGTCCTAACACTAAAAGTGCTTCAACTATGCACTAATCAATTTGTTGTTTGGTTTGTGCAGATCTGAGTGAGTGATTAAGTGCTTGTCATTCTTCCTAGTCCCATCCCGGAGCTCCAACATGCCCCTCTACCCCTCAAAGTGTTGCGAGCCAGGGAATGTGCCCCGACTCTTTGCTCTTTCGTTGTTTTCACTTCAGGCTCACATTGGGAGTCTATCAAGGAGCCAGGGGGCATGTCACAAAGTCAATTATTGGTGTAGTCACAAACAAAAATCTAAGTTGAATGTTTTTAGTGTATCCATAACCATTATCAAATGAATGGTGGTCAAAATAATGTACCTTATCTAAACATGGGACATGATCATGATATGTTTGGTTTTATGTGGGTGGTAAAACAAGAAGCAAAAAAAGCCAACAAGGGTAGAACCCCTTAAGCTTAGGTTTCGAGGAGGTGTAATAACAACATAGGAACCATGTTTGGAAGCCTTAGTGTTGTGTAATGTGAGTTTAATCTAGATATGAATTGCATTAGAGTTTATGATTGTTCAAATAATCATATTTGTTATGTTAGACAAGATACTTTTAGTAGTATAATTTGTATTACATGACCTTGTGATGTGTTTGTGCAGTTCACCCGAGGTGAGATGGTAATCTTATTGCATAAGTGTAAACCTAATGGAATGGGTACTCTTGCTACAAGTGTAGTAATTTCTAGAGTTCAAGGGGATTTATTGCATGGGGGACAAATTGTAAATGGCTTGTGCAAGGTGGAGGTGTCTTGATTGATGTTCCCAAATGCACCTTCACCTTTCTTTAATTATAAGGATGATTGTGAGCCATTTTTGCACACCCTTAACATGAAGATATGCACTCATAAACCCGCTTGGAAATGGAACTACTATGTAGTTGTAGTCTAACAAGTAAGGTGGTTCAATGTAATACAATGAAGTTCATTAAAAATCTAATGTGTTGTGTCCACTTGGAAGATACAAATACATTGTGGGAGAATCGTAACTCACCATGATGGAATGTGAAGGGGCATTATGTTGATGTTCATTCAATGTCACGCTTGATGGTTGAACCCCTTGTGTTCCATTCGTCATAACATTTACATACAACCTCCTAATCTAACATGCAGTAGATTTTTGAAAAGCTTATCTAAAAAGGAGCCATGTTACAAAATCTTATAAGTTTTTATTTTTTTGATCAAGAGTTAAGCCTTGGGATTAAAAATCACGTCACTTAGATTGAGGAAAAAATAGACAATTTCAACCCCCTCTACTTCCGGCAAGTGTAGTGCCCTTATAGCAAACTCGATGATGCTAAAATTTGGAGAGAACCTTTTACACCTCCTACATAAGAATTATTTTAAATTTGACACAAATCCAATGGTGGATTTAGGAGGAACAATTATTTGAAATAAAACTCTAGAGGCTTTGTCATGGAAATCCTTCCTTGAACTCCACTACAAACACCCTCTACTTCCGGCAAGCGTAGCTCCCTTATAACAAACCCAATGATGTTAAAAATTAGAGAGAACCTTCTACACCTCCTAAACAAGAACTGTTTTAAATTTGACACAAATCCAACGGTGGATTTGAGAGGAACAACTATTTGAAATAAAACTCCAGAGGCTTTGTCATGGAATTCCTTCCATGCTTATTTCTTGCACACATATTTTCCATGAACAACACCTTTCCACACATAAGAACTAATCTTTTCCTTGCACATTCATTCTCCTCCTTTCCCTTTCCCCTAACACAAGATACTCCTCTCTCCTTTGGTAAGCCTCCATGACCTTTCCTTGAGCTTGTTCCCCTTGTCCAATGGAAGCTTCGAAATCCTCCCTTCCAATCAATGGCCTCCTCATCCTTCAAGAACCAATGAGAATTGAGAATGATTTGCCTTCCAATTGATTTTAAGATGAGAATTCTTGGGTTCAATGAGAGAAAAAAATATTCCATCCTCCAATCTAATAGGATGACAATCCTCATGACTAATGGGATTGGAGGATTCATCCTTCCCCTTATCTTGGATATCTTGATGAGGTTCGTGAACTTGATCTTTATCCTTTCTGTCCATTGACCCTCACATCCTACTTCTTCATTTTAATTATTTCAAGTAACTAACTACTCGGACAATTTATTAGTAGTAACAAATAAACATCCTTGAGTCTTTACTTGACTAAATCAATTCAATGGTTGAAGTAACATCCCCACGTACCATTTATTCTTTTGATATCCCCTACTTATTTTTTCTTCCATGCACTAATTAATTATGTAGTACATAGCAAATTGGAATTAAAATTTGCATCACAAAAACCCCCACATACTTCTAGATCCACCATTGAAATTAGGGTTCGATGAATCCATTATATTTAGGATGTTCGATTTTTCATGAGGTTCCGTTGTCATTCCCATACCTTACGTCTACCCTAATTTGTTAAATAAAAAAGTTTTGACCTTTTTTGAACGCAAGTACCACATTATTTTTGCTACCCTTTTAGTTTTTGTTGATGCAGGTGAGAATTTTGTCATGGTGGGTGATGTCACTACGCCCTTGAATCCTCTAGTTTCATTAGTAGAAAAGGAAGAGCTTGAAGAGGCACCGTTTGACATGGATGTTTCTCAACAATCGTGCGAAGAAGAACCATCCAGAAGAGTCATGCACATTCGTGTCGATCGTTCAGCATGGGATCGTCGATTGTCTCCTAACCCACATGCCTTAGTAAACTATTTAGAATTTGTTCCTACTTGTGGAGTCGCACCAAAAAGGTTTGAAGAGTGTCAATGTGAAGACGACGATGTTCGTCTTCATTGTCGAATTTGGGTTCCCGGTGATGGCCATTATTGTTGGTTGCGAGGCCCAATCAATCCCCTTTCCATGGAGCATCGAGTCAAACACCATTCGTCGTATTCTGGAGTTTTTGCAATTGTGATGTATCCCCTTAAAGTTCTTTATTAAGTTATAATTCACTTGAGGCCACTCAGGTGGAAATGTTAATACCTAAGTTTGATTTTGATTTTATTTAAGAATTCGATAGAAGTGAAAACTAAATAAAGATGTATTAGGACTACATCTTAGAAATCTTTTAAGTACATCATTCATGCTTGAAAATTATTCTATAAACTAACTTAATATTGTCATGGTGAAATGTTATTGCTAATTATGGGCTTGTATTCCCAATATATTAATAAATCACATCTAATTCTACATCCCCTTTCCCTTTTCTACAACATAAAAAGATAATACAGTTAAAAATGTTTACTAGGTCCTAAAATTAACTAAGCCTTGCATCAATTTAAATAAAAAAGTCTTCTACGCTGAAATATCCAAAGGCTAATTCAACTTTTAATAATTACTACTTAGAGGTTTATCAAGATTCAAATCATTAATACTAAGGAAAACTATGGAATTAAAGCTTAACAATTTGTGGTATTATAATCCATGACTCACAATGACCTATCACAACTATTGCTAAAACAAGTTCAAGGACAATTCACATTGTGGGACAATGCAATAATTTAGAAAGTTAGTTAAGTACTTATCTTTTTCAAGTATTGTAGTTAATATTGATGCCATAAACTTCATTGAACTTGTGTGGAAATGCCTCATAATGTAAAGTTCTTAAAGTTTTCAAGTTTGTTCACATGTCCTTGTTCCATTATTTTTTAATTTGATAATGATGTTTTCTCTACTTTAGCATTAGCATAAAAATGTAGTTTTGCAACTTGTTTAGTGGCAATATTAACAACTTCTTATGCAATTTTCTTGTAACTACTATAGTTTCACTAGCACCATATTTAATTAACTTGCAACTCGTGAAGTTGAATCCATAGTGGCACAAACAACTATGCATGCAACTACTGTAGTTGCATTCACAACTAATTATGCAATTACCATAGTTGTTTTTACAATTACATCATATGCTATAGGACAAATTTTAATCATGCCACATGGTAATATTTTATTGCACGAAGTGAAATTTAAGCTGCATGAAAAATTATTTAATTATTTTATGGCAAATGACTCGTTGCCACATGTTAATATTCTATTACATTATTTTCATTTAATTCCATATAATCAAATGGCATATTGCCATGTGGCGATATGTATTTCAAATTATATGATCATAATTTGATTTATCAACAATGATGATATGCCATGTGTCCCTATTTTATTACATAGGAAAATAATTAAAAATACATGACAATACATTTGATTATTTTTCAGCAAATGGTTGTCTACCATGTGTACAAATTATTTAAAATTTAAACAAATGGAATAACTTAATATAATTTTAAATTTAATAAACCCTTGACTAGTAGGAATTTATTAATGTAATTAATATTTTATTGGAATTATAAGTTGCCACATGGCTACATTCTATTCACCCATCGTTGGAGACATGTTGCAAATCAATTATCTTATGGTAGTCATAGGTGTAGTTGCATATTTAGTTATAAAACCTAGTTCCATGTAAGTTAGAATCATCCATAGAAATGGATGAAAAAGGAAGGTGTAGTTCAAACTTTATGCAACTACCATGCCACATTATAACTATTACAATTACATGTCTTGTGGCACTTGTCCAAAGCAACTGTAATCAAAACAAGTTGCAAGTGTCCATTATGACTAAAATGGAGTTGTAAACTTAGTGGTTAATTTCCAAATTTCTTCTAGTGAGAAAATGTTCACCTTGTTGTGTTTAAACAAGTAAAAAAACATCAATTTTTATGGCATGAACGTTTAGGTCACATAGATGTTGAGAATGTAATTTGCTTCTTTATGAAAAAAACCTTGTAGAGGGTTTTAACATTGATTACAAAGACAAGTTCACCTTCTATGAAGGCTATGTGTAAGGGAAATAGCACAGGGAGGCATTTCCAAAGGAAGGAGTGTTTTTTTCACTTAGACTCATTCATACGAATGTTTAAGGACCATCCAAAAAACTGTCTTTTGGTGGAACAAGATACTTTGTGTCTTTCATGGATGAATTTTCTCAAAAATCTTTCATATTAAAGAACAAGGTAAAATACCTTTCAAAGTTCAAGGAGTTTAAAACATTTGTTGAAAAACAAACAAAAGAAAAGATTAAAGCCTTGAAGATTGACAATGGAGGAGAATTGAATTTTGACAGCATTCATTACCAACTTCTACACCATATGTGTTAGAGTAAAACAAAATGGCATACTGGTTGAATCATACAATTATGGAGGTTGCACAATACATATTGGAACCTAGGTTCGAAATATTGGGCATAGGCTATCATTATTACAACCTACTTCAAAACATGATCCTCGCACATAACAATACAAGGAGTAAATTTAAAGAACTTTGGAGTGGGAAAAAACCAATAGTAAAACATTTGTGGGTGTTCAATTGTGATGCTTATGTCCATAAACTTGCACCAACAAGGACAAAAATTAACTCAAAAACCATCAAAAATGTTTTGTGGGATATGACTTGAACACGAAGGTGTATAAATTGATAAACAAGGAGACGTTAAAACTAATCATTAACCATGATGTAGTGTTCAATGAAAACCATTTTGGAAGCATGAATTCAAATGAAATCAATTTGGAGAAAGACATGTTTGAAGAAAACCCAAAATAAATCGTTATGCTTAAGGATGGATTTTATCATGATCCTAACCTTGGGCTTGCAACTAAAGCAAAGGCATGGAAAGGTGCGGGCCGAGAGTGCAACCTAGGAATCACATTTGCACTCTTGGGAGTGTGAAGGAATGAACCCACACACTCCCAAATGGATTCACAATTTGGGAGTTGGAATCCTTATGGAGTTTCGAATCTTCAAAAAAGTCAAAACTCATTGGATTAAAAAGTTCTTTATATCATTGGAAAGCTCTTGAAACCTAGATATCTAAAATGGGCTCGCACGACTCATTTGAATATTTAAAACACAAGTTATGGCCAAAAGATGGGTTGGGAATCAAAGTGCCAATTTGACTTCCAACCATTAAAAGTTAGGAATTGTTCTGAAATACATGCGTGTAGGTGGTGTGCCATGTATTTTTGGAAATATCTCAATAAAAAGCTACAACTTTGCTTCAAACTTCACCCCAATCGAATGTCTGCACAAGAAATTATGGCCTTCCAAAGTTTTGGGAGTCTTACTTTCGAAAGTTTTGGGATTCCCAACTTGGGAGTCTTGTAGCCCTTGTGACTAATCATTAAGAATACTATAAGGGGGAAGGTGATGGTTTCTCCCAAATCCAGGCCATGGTGAGTCTTGTGAGTCTGTGTATGCCCATGGTTCATCCGTGCACAAAAAATGTTCCAACTATGCACTAACCAACTTGTTATTTGGTTTTTGCATGTTTGTGTGAATAATTGACTCACTTGTCATTTTTCTTAGTCCTCATCCCGGAACTTTAACATGCCCCTTTTACCCCCAAAATTTTGCGAGTTAAGGAGTGTACCTTGATTCCTTCTTCCAATGTTTTCATCTTTGGATTTGCATTTGAGTCTTTCAAGGAATTTAAGGGTGCGTCAAAATTTATGGAGATGAATCCGACAACAATGAAAAGACCGCTCCTAATATTCAACCATATTCTGAAGCATGCAACAAATAAATGACTATGCCAAACATTGATTTTTTGTGGACCTACCAATATATGCACCACTAAGTTAGGTCGTCACCATTCCTAGCACTCTAATAAGAAGATCTTCTAAGATGGAAAAAGCTCCATTAACACTCCTTAATTTCGCTTGTGTCATAGCAATTGATGAACCAATAGCATGGCAGTAGGTTCTTCAAAGGGATGACATAAACAAGTGGAAGGAAGTTACATATGAAGAATACCACGCACTCATAAAAAATGAGACTTGGGAACTTACAAAATTGTCAAGAAGAAAGATTACCATAAGTAATAAATGGGTGTTTCAGATTAATAGAAAAGCAAATAATGATGTTGATTGATACCACACAAGATTGGTTGCCAAAGGGTTTTCTCAAGCCAAAGGCATAAATTTCCATGAGGCTTTTGCTATAGTAGCAAAACTCCCTTTTATCAAAATAATGTTGAGTGTAGTCACACAAGTAGAAGCCACAACAAGTGTAATGTTTGATTAGTTTTTCACAATTTAAAATGGTGATTTAATTTGGTGTTGAAAGTATAAGGTTTTTTTATATTGTAAGGTTCCTAATATATCATTGAAACATTTGAATTAATTTGAGAATATCCAATGATTAAAAAGTTCTCAAAACACCCATTAAACAAAAAATGGATTTATAAATGAGTTCCAATTTTTTTGAAAATGAAATATTTTTTGAAATATTTTACATACATCTTGACATAAAGGTATATAGTAAAATTTCAAATTTTTTATGAATTTTTTGAAGGATTTTTTTGGGCATATTTCAAAAAATAATTTTCCAAAAATAGTTTTATAAGCGAGTGGATGTGGCTTGTGTTATCTTGTTGATAGCCTATTAGCATTGATTGTTGCATTGAACCTTGAAATTCACCAGATGAATTTCAAGAGTGCATTTTTGAATGGAAAATTAGAGGAAATCATATACATGGTGTAGCCTAAAAGTTACGAAGACAAGGAACATAAAAATTATGTTTGCAAACTCAAGAAAACCATCTATGGCTTGAGGCAAGCCTAAAGGGTTTGGAATGAAAGGATAAATATTGTCCTCTTACGTCTTGGTTTCTAGAAATGTCAACTTGACCGTATCATTTGTAAATTGAAACATCAATACACTTGATGTTTTTTTTGCTTTTTATGTGGATGACTTATTTATTTTCAACAAGGAGATAAAAGAGATAGAGAGGGAATGAAAAACTTCTTGTTACAAGAATTTGAAATGAGAAATTTAAGAGAATTCACATATTTCTTTGGAATCCAAGTAATGAGAGACCATAACAAAGGAACCATTAGCCTTGGTTAGCCTAAGTATATAAGAGAAATCTTGAAATCCTTTGACATGGATAATTGCAATCCTATAATTACACCTCTAAAAGCCAATATCAACCTTTATAAGCCAATTACAACAAAGACACCATAAGTAATTGACGCAATGAAGGGGGTACCATATTATAGAAAACTTGTTGATAGCCTTATGTATGCCATGGTTGCCACTAAGCTAGATCATTCCAATGTAGTGAACATCATTAGTTAGTTTATGTAAAATCCCTCATTAGAACATTGGGTGGCACTCAAAAGGGTTCTAATATATTTGCAAAGTGTTCAAGGTTTGTGGTTATAATATTTATGAGTGCTTAATGACAAAGTGATTTTGATAAGCTTTTTAGATTCAAATTGGGGAAATAACATTGAAACTAGAAGGCCCACTATAGGTTTCACATTCCTTCTAGCAAATGGAGTTGTGAGTTGGATGAGGAAAAGAAAGTTCATGGTGGCATGCTCATCAATGGAGGTAAAATATATGGTAGTTCTTTCTATTACCAAAGAAACAATCTATTTAAAGAGGCTACTACATGAGTTAACCTTCACTCCTTGAGTCACCACAAAGATTTTGATAGAAAACCAAGGAAGCATTACACATATGAAGAACCCTATCCACCGCAAGAGTACAAAACATATTGATATCCAACACCATTATGTTAGGGAGATGGTGATTGCCAATGAGGTAGCTTTTGAGTACTGCCTTATGTTAGACATGGTAGCTAATGCTTTAACCAAGTTAGTAACTAGTAATGAAGATCACAAGGGGTATGGATGGGAGTAGGCATAAGAACCCTCCCATCCATACCCCTTGTGATCTTCATAGGTTTGGTTCATGATAAATTTTGCCTCGTGCTTTACTGTAGGGAAAGCCCATGGGTGAGGGACATTCCCAAAATGTGGGGCTGAACTCGGCTATTGCCTTGTCCTAGGTCCCTTATTTTGAGAATGCCCCCACCCTAGGGCTTTACCCTACACGAAATATCTTTGCGTCATTGATGTTCTGGCACAACGAAATATTCTGCGTCATTGATGTTCTGGCACAACGAAATATCTCTGCGTCATTGATGTTCTGGCACAACGAAATATCTCTGCGTCATTGATGTTCTGGCACAAATATGATAAGAGGGTGGAATTACTGTTTAGAATTTCATTTCCAAGCTAGATGACTCATATGCTAAGCTGTTACAGCTTCTGATCGTCCTCACCTTCCACAGTGATGATCATCCTTCTCTCTGACTTACAGGTTCGCCAACGCTAAGACCGGCGTTTTCTTCGGTTTAGCCATTAAATTTGCTAAAAAACAAAGTCCTGAGGTCAAGGGAACTTTTTGGGAAATTTCTCAAAAAAACGCTACATTTAGAGGAAGAAAGTTACGAAATTGCCAAGCCTTTGGGAGGATTTGGGCACAGTTTCTCTATAAATTACCACAAAATTTTTTAGCATTCCGAGTGGGACCATCAAGAAAAATTTCCCCTATGTCAAACATGCATGAAATGGTTTGTTGACAATGGGAAAATACAATGATCCCCCTATTTCACAATGGGGAAATTAGAATAAACAAACAATGAAATAATATTGGCCCCACAATTCCCTTGGAGAGTTTTCCCTGTGACGTTTGTTAATTCAACAGCTTCAAGCTCTTAGAGGTTTCCACTCTTTGCCCTAGAGGGAACACGCCAAAAAAGTTTGTTGTGATGTGTAGGAGTCTAGAAATATTTCGACCCCTTTAGGAGTGTTTTTGAGAGTTCTCAATTTTGTCTCTTTGATGACACAGAGTACATTCAAGAAGAGCGCACAGACGTCCTCGTAGCGATCAAACTAAGCCTTGGTTATAAGAAAGTAGTATGGCCAATCCTTCAGAGAGGATCGGTGGACCAGTCATAGGAGCACAGTATTGTGTACCAAGTACATGTCAGTACAAGCTTTTCCAGACACGCAGAGGATCGGAGAATTGGAGCGTGGTTGATGCAGCAAACGGGACTGTGATTTTTACACTGGTGAAACATAAGACGAATTCCAGCAGATGGAGGCCGAAGTACGAAACCCAATTGGTGGATGCGCAGGGAAATATTGTAGCTCGAATTCAGGACGAGGTAACATATTTACTACTGTGTTTACTGTAATGTTCTGTTTAGATCAAGGTATATAAGGGATCTGCCCGATGATTTATACTTCAAGTGTGATGATCATCTCTCCATGAGAGTGACGCAGTGATGACTAGATGTTCATGGAGTGTGAATGGGTATTTTGTCTCCTTTCTGGTGGAGAGTGACATTTGGAGCTGCAATGCATGGATTGATTGTTTTGGCAGCGGAGCAGATGGAAAGTATTGGGTGGATCTGCAGATTCTAATGTCCTTTGTAGCGTGAAGATCTGTGGGGGGCTGTTATATTGGAAGACGGCTATCAAAGTTTTCCTTGCTTCCAACTTGTCTGAGAA
>Ga0209611_10010160_pt1 | contig 13956 bp, 7 predicted proteins | sample S1TSphgellanicum_3_FD_187693 | JGI IMG/M metagenome (GOLD analysis project Ga0209611, IMG submission 187693) | Host-associated microbial communities from peat moss isolated from Minnesota, USA - S1T2_Fc - Sphagnum magellanicum MG (SPAdes) (version 2) | ecosystem: Host-associated > Plants > Peat... | reverse complement strand
TTTGGTCAATTTTTTAGCTTAATAATCAATCAATTATCAAATTCATGTATTTTTGTGAATTGTTTCAAAGTGTTTGAGAAACAATGTTATTAGGGGTGAAAATCCTTTAGGTGTACCACCCACAACAAAAGGGACCCAATTCTTATTATAGTTTTTTTTATGCCTATATTTTGATCTCAATTAAAATTGATCAATCAAAATATATCAAATATTTCATAAGTACCATATATAAGACCACTACAATTTTTAGATTATGTCATAATAATCCAAAAATGTGTCTTTACATGGTGAAAAACTAGGAAAAAAATATTTAAAAGGGTGACATTGTGACAAATTTTGGAACATTGAAAAACATTTGGACCCTTAGATCACAAGGAATCATTAACAACATCAACATAATGTGCAAGATTCAAACACCATAATAAATCTACCAAGCATGTTGTTCATCATGTACAATGGCTTAGGAGTAATCAATTTATATTTTACTATTACCATGTGAGGTGTTAAACATTTTATTTTGCAAGATCATAAGAATTTTTGTTGGGTGAAATCTTTTGTTATGTTTCTATTGTTCCATTTGTGTATTAGGAATTAGTTGAAGATTGAACTTGCATTGGCCAAAATTAGTATTTCAAATTATAAGATGTATTGGCCATTGATGTTGTTTAATCCCAAAATTTCATATGTCTAAGTTGCAATGAAAACTAGATTGGCCACAAAATTTCTTGACCTTTGTTATAATGAAGCAAATTGTTAAATCATTAAATCAACTACTCTAACATGTATTAGTTCACCATGCAAATGATCCACTTATGAATGAACAATCTTGATCACATTATTGTGCATTTTCATGTTTAAAAAAAAAGGGGGGTATTTAAATAACAATTGAATTACAACATTACACACATACAAAATAAACTGCTTGAAGCCACAAACTTTGGATACATAAATAAAAAATATACGTACATATATATGAGTAGAAGCATGATAAAATATATTTAAAAAACAAGTGCATTTACTTAAATCTATGACATCCATATGAAAACCATAAAATTGCATTAATGTAAGTGGAAATATGGCTAAGCCCCATCCATGCCCTCTATTGAGCTTATAATAATTTATTTTTCTTAAAATAGAACAAACTATGTAAAAAAGGTTCAAAGTAAATAAAAATGAATGATAAATGTTTGTTTGAAGATTTATTTCAACAAAAAATATTCAATGAATAAATATGTATTAAGTTAGGATATAAAGATGATTGCATATTTGAAAGTGATGTTAAATAAACTTTTCACATTTTATTTATTAAAACATATTTTACAAAAAAAATCACAACAATTTTATGATTAGTTTTGTTACTACTTTACATCCAATTCTTACAAAATAATTTTATTACTAGCATTATTATGCTTGCACCCTTACCATTGATATTAGTTTATAATCAATATATTGATAAAAAAATTAGTGATTACTTCCACCTTTTTTTGGAAGTTATTAAATTCTCCAAACTTTTCAAACATTTTCTCAAAAGTCCTTTTGATGTTCAAGATGCTTAAGGATTACCACTGTGGGATCAAATATGATTTAGCATTTTTGTTAGTTTATAACAATTATGCTTTTTAAAAAGATTGCTTTTATTGTTTTTGTATCAATTTTATTTTGGGTGGAGGTTGCCCATCCCAAGAATGTATCTATCCAAAGGTGTTTACTTTCAAAATTCATAAGCAATTCGGTTTGTTTAAGCTAGCCAAGCAACTTATATTCATCACATGAAATTAATTAAATATCAAAGAGGATTCGATTGAATTATTACGGAAAATTTTGCAAGTATTTAAAACATCAATGTTTTTTCAACTTTGAGATATACTTAAGTGGAAATTCATTTTTTTTGTGAAAATCTTGTGAAAACATATTGCTAAATAGTTTAAACTTTGGGAGTCAAAAACTTAACTAATTTTATCTACAAGTTTAGGTGTTAAATCTTCAACAATGTAAAATCTTGCTTTTGATTTGCACTTTGGGAAACTTCGAAGATGCTAAATGTTCTAAAGTCTTATAAACTTCATTCCAAAGTGATTTCACCAAGTTGAAGATGTAAGAGAATGGTAGAAAAAATCTTATTAAATTCCATAGGCGTTTTTTTGGAAACTAGAGGTAGATCAAAATTCTAAACTCTTAAAGTTAAATCCCATGGAAAACATATAAGGCTTTTTGAATTTTTGTCCTAATTGGTGGGTTTAATAATGCAAAATACAAAATGAAAGGAAGAATAAAAATTGTAGTGTATGTGGCTACCACTAAAATGGTGTAACCAAAAAGGAGGATCCAGAAAACCCACAGCAATGACGCGAGTTCCCCCGGACCCTAGCTCTTGTGATCTAACAATCCACTGCAATTGCACAGACACGTAGCCTATCCTGACTCGGACTACCTTCCTGCCATTGCTCACTGACCCACTTGCAACCTCAAGACTGACAGACTTGGCAATGCATCACTCAACACGACGCACGGCTCTGGTCACACACTGCACGCAGATGTTTCTGAGGAAAAATGCTTGGATTATCATTCATGGATTGTATGTACAGTTCGAGAGCGCAAACACTGCGCTCGAGCACAAGTTCTTACAAAAACAGGAAGCACTGATTGTCCTTCCAATTCTTCTTCTCTCCCTCTCTTTATGTCCTCCTGCAGCAACGAGCTAGACCATCCATCAGACGCAGCGGAAGATCACTCTCATGGCCAAGACTCTCGCTACCAAGCTACCACACTCTCCCTTTTTTCCCCTTTCCCATCAGACACCCAATCTCTCCTTCTTCAGTTCCCCGTTGGCTTCCTCCAGAAGCATCCCCCAGTCATCCAACGTCGTTCCATTTTTCCCGCTCCATCCTCAGCTACGCCGCCTTCATGAGTCGAACTCCATCAATGCCAGCCGCCATGCCCAATCTTGCACACACCACACAGCTTAGAAACAAGTCGGCCATGCATTCCCATGCAACAATGATGGGGCGCCGTCACAACAAGATGGTTGATACAATTATGCCAAAAATCCAGGATTAGATCAGATTGCACAATAAGTAGACAGCCCCCCCCCTTTCACATTACAATGGGTTAGCCTACCCCACAAAGGATTCATGAGCAAAATCAAACCCTTAAGTCCACTTATTATTAAGCAAAGGTTTCTAGTCACGATAACTTCATCTCAAATCTCCATGGTCATGAGATTGGCATGCACCTTCAACCAATTTTCAATGGGTTTATTATCGGGCTTAAGCTTTTCTCACTTTGCTTGTTTTTGTTTGCACATGGAGTGGCTTGCTTACCTTAGCTCAAATGTTTGTCCTTCTTACAAGGTGCAACCACTAATGGTTGTGCAATGGGTATGTAACAATGTTGGAATTGTTTTTATGAAAATCATTGGTTTTAGTTCTTAGATAACATTTTAAGAACCAATATGTGTCCTGGTTCATTTTGTATTTCATTAAATTTTGAGTGAATTTGAACAAATTTAAACCATGGAAAAATTGGCCAACCTCTTAAGTGAACATGGATTAATTACTATAGAAAAATGAATCCATTAATAATTCATTTAATTCATTAATAGTTAATTCATTAGGTTAGTTTCCTAATGCATGATTAGATTACATTAGGTTAAGCACTTATGAACTTAGCTTAAGCCAACTTAAATTAAACATCTAGGAACCTAATTCACCAATTAAAGATGCAAACGGGTGCAAACAAAATACAATGAACCAACATGATTACTTTAGAAAAGGACTTCATGTTTTTTTTCCCAAAAAAACCTTTTTCATATGAATGAATTTTGGAACAATTTTTTTTGCAATTTGTTATAATAAATGCGTATAGTTATCCTAGTACATGAAATGTTTTTTTTAAAAATCATTTTAAAATAAATACAAATTTTGAAAGTGTCTGGATTCCTTGTAAATTTAATATTCTATTTATAAAAATGATAATAATTTCAAATCATAACCAAAAATTCATTTTGTACAATTTTGTATTTTCTTTTATAATAAGCCACAACTTTTCTTAACACATCATGTAGATTATACTTCATTTATATGTGGTAAAGGACTTTCAAAGTTTTAAAATTTTATATAAATTTTGGAAAGTTCTTTGAATTTTAAAAGTTTTAAAATTCCACATATTTTGAGGTATGAACATTTTTTCAATGTGGCTAATAGGTTTTTATCCTTTTAATTTTTTTACCATCAAATGGATTTTTGGTTTGAATTCCTTGACATTCATATGAATGAAAAAACAACAATTTGCCATGATTGCCATGGTGTAAAATGGCATACCATAAATATTTTCCAATTTTGACTTTTAATTTGTAATCTAATGTTTTTTTTGGCTCGTTGGATTATGACTCCACCCAAATATGAAGGTTCAAACTTTTCACCTCCATGCCTAAATAACAACTCTTTAACCATTGGACCATTATTTAAATATGTGAATTTATTTATTATCACATATTATTATGCACATTTTGTTTCTAACCTTTGTGTAAGCTACCACAAATTAAATTCTTATGTTCATCCTAGAGGCTACTCTAGGTTATTTTAAAGCTATTTTACATTAATTTATTCTCAACTATTTTAAGCTTTCAACCTTAGATTATTATTTGTTATCTTAGGCTATTCCACCCTAAGCTATTTTTGGTTATTCTAGGTTAATTCACCTTATTTTAAGTTATGTAACCTTAAGTTCTTAAAAATTATAACCTTAAGTTATTTTAAAATATAACTAATAATAGTTTAAGGTGTAATATTCTAAACGTAGAATAACTCATAAAAACCTAAAATAACTAAAGGTAAAATAACTTAAAATAGCCTAAGATATGACCTATAATATCATAGGGTAGAAAAATAAAAAATAACCTAAGGTGAAATAATTTAGAATAACTTAAGGTAAATAGTTGAAAATAGTTGACAACAACTAATAATAGACGTGATAGGTTACGATGGAATAACCTTAAATGACTTAGAATAACTTTTAAAATCTTGGGGTAAATATTTTTAAATTAATTAATTTTAAAAAATAATTAGTTTACAATAGTTAAAGTAACAAAAAATAGTCTAAGGTGGAAAAACAAAAATAGGTTAAGTGAAATAACCAATAATAGCCAATAATAGTTTAAGGTAAAAATCATTTAGGATATCTAAAACAACATCAAATGAAGTATATTTACATTCAATTAGCTTTGGTACATATGAATTCAATTTAAAATTCTACACTTAAAATAAAATAACAGTGTAAAAATTGACTTTTGAAACTAAAATTATTTAAACATATTAAAAATTGCAAAAACATGTATCTAGTTCTTTTCTCCAACATAATTTGTACATTTTCATACATCTTGCAAGTGTAAAACATAATGGAAAAAAAACTCAAATAGTCACTTTAGATCGTACAATTTTCTACAAGTTTTTATCTCCAAATTTTTTTATTCCATTTAGTAGAAAACCCATATTTGCAACTAAAATCTAGTTGTAAATTATTCATGTAATTAATTTTCCCATTAGTTGCATAAATCTAGTTGCACCCAACATGTAGTCACAAATGTGATATAACCATGACATCAACAATTTATTCATGGATTATGTATATGGTCAACATATACAATCTCATCCATTGACCATTCATGTGCAATTTGTACATAATCCCCATTTTTGCAATTAAAATATAGCCCATTCACATATTGTCACTCGGTGCAATCAAAATTTGCTACTTGCCGTAATCAAAATATGCCACTTGGCATTGAAGAAAAAGAATTGAAAATTCAATTTATGTAAGTAGGTGCGTGGGTGGTAGGGAGTTAAGTAGATAAATAAGTAGGTAGGTAGATAAGTACATTAGTAGATAAGGAGCAGGTAGGTAAGTAGATTTTTAAATTTAATTTTATATGTAACCTTAGAATCATACCTTTTTCATGGTTCATTCCAAATGACATGTTCTTTTTAATGTTGTTTGTACATTTTCAATGTTTCAAGTGCACCTCTTTATATAGTTTACAAGATTGAAATGAAAAATAAAAAATATAAGATAAATTTTATAGTTACAACTTAGTCATAATTTTTGAATTAAGAAAAAAACATGAAATCTTCAAAATAAAATTAATCATTCAACACATCTATGTTCAAGCTACTTTTATTATGGTAGATGTCCTTTGAAATTTGCATGTTATTGGGAAGGGATAGTGTATTTATTGATGAGATACATTAGTTCAAAATTATGTGATGCTCTTTGCTGCAAATGAGATTTATCATTATGTATGAAATTTGCACGATTTTGAAAGTGAACCTCCTTCCCCTACTATAATATTGAAAGTTTACATCGATGTTAAATGTCATAAGTAATGTAGAAATCTATTTTTTTCAAACATCACGGTGATAATTTTTACCAATTTGGTATATGCTACATTAATCAAGGTTGGGTCATTTTGTTGATTCAGTCAATCCTCTCCACATTAATGGAAATCAATGTTTTTATATTATTATTTCTTGGGGTATAATGGGAGAAGATATTATTTCCCAATTTCTAATGAAGGCCAAATAGGTTTCTAAATGGTCAATGTGCAGCTACAAGTTATGTTGATTTTTTCCCATTATTACTAAATGATTTATATAAAAATTTCACCAAAATAATCACTTTTGCCCAAGTCATATAAGAAGAACATGTGACAAACAATTCCCAAGTACCATATGCTTTGAATTATGGTGTCCCTCAAAATATATACCTATCCAATTATGAGTATTTATCTTTGAAAAATACAAATGTTGACAAGTTTTGGGATTTAATCAAGTTCAAGTGGAAGTCATAGGTCAAGTTCTAGGTTCTCTAAACCAAGGGTTAAGGGTATAGTTAAAACTTAAACAAGCAATCAACCTCTTTTCAAAATCAAATTAAAACTTGAACCAAGAATATTACCCCATTTTGAATGGGTTCAAGTTCTCTAGGTGGATAAATACAATTTTATTTTTAAAATATAAGCTTAGCCTTACATTTTAAACAAGTCATTGCATTAGATTGATTGTATATAATTTATATTACATAATTTCTATTTTGATCTATGTACAATATTTGAACAAATTAATATTATACTCTAAGAAAATTGTTTAGTTATGTGTAATGGAGATGAAACCAAATGAGTTCTAAATTCTTTATGAAAATGACTGGAACCAAAAAATTTAGAAATCCAAAGAATTAGTCTCAAAACTAGACCAAAGTTTCTATCAAAAACCAATAAATAAATTCATAAATTCAAGACGAAAACTTCCTTTGGAAATCAAGAACGAGACAACATTGGGAAATACTCTCTAACAATTAGGGTTTAAAAGTGTAAAATTTGGAGGTTTGATTCCAACAGCTGATGAACAAAAAAGGAGCTTGAAAAGAGTCTGAATCATCATCATCATCATCATCATCACTCTTTGCCACTAAAATGTTTTCCTCATCCTCCAGCTTTCTCAGGTGTGTATCATAATATTCTCCAAAATTCAATGCTTTAAACCTAATAATACAAACACTCTTTGAACAGCATGCAGGACCTGGAATGATTCTTTGGAAGCTTAGGTTCTAGAATACAATTGAATCATATGGTATGTACTCACTCTCATTGCAATATTATGATCCTTCTCCAAATTTCCCCTAGTCAGAATGTTATGATAGTACATACTACACTATTGAGAACCCATCATCATACTTTGTCTTTCCTTGTCTGGTAGCTAAAGAGTTTACTACCTATAGACGGCTCTTAATTTTTATGTACACACTTTCAAGTGTATAGTGTACACATATAACTATCGCATACCAACTCCAAACACCAGCTCCAAACATGCAAATCAAAAAAACAATTTGTAGGGGAAGTTCCCATATGAGTGCATTCTCCTAAGGGAGGGGCACTCAAGGGCATGAGCCCGAAGGTGTTCCCAAACCTCAGGAGAACACATGAGTACAAGAACCTCTCCCGTATGTAAACAACTCTCTTTTTATTTCCTCCCTTCTTTCTCATTTCATAAATATTTTCCATGGGAACATGGGAACATATAAAATTCAGGAAGCAGCCCCCCCGCATAACACCCTAGGGTTATTTTTCTGGGGGAAATTCCTCAAAATACACATAGAAATAAAAAGGGAGTTGTTTACGGCCCCTACATGTACTTGAGTCTATCAAAGGTACTCCTTACTTACATATTCATGATTTTTTTTGAATTTTCATTTTGGGGAAAGAATGGAGAAATCCATTTCATTCATGAATACTTTGGGCATGAAGTGGTGGTAGGTGTCAATTCAGATTTTCAAATTAATTTTTACATGTACAAGAGGGGTGGGGGGAGAGTTGAGTTTAATCGACCACAATGAGAATTACCAAGACAATGTCTTTCATCCATGAAGTGAATGAGTTTTACACTTTCATTGAAGCAGCAATAGGGTTATGTAACTATTGGGCCAATGAGAGCCAACGTTGGTACCTACCAAGTGGTGCTGAGTAGTTTGGTCACTAACAACGCAAAGGTCGGAGGACATTATTGTGTGCAACTCATGACCTAATGCCCAACCAATCCGGTCATCAAGATTCTTGTAGTGGGCAGTTGGTCAGTCAGTTATGGAAATCAAAATATGTGTAAAAAACTCAAAACCAGTGAGATAAAATAACTGAGTTAAAATTTGATTTCACCTTGGTAACCAATTTTGTAAGAAATAGGTCTCATAAATAGGTAGTCGATAGGTAGGAAAGTAGGTAACTAACTAGGTATGAGGATGGTTTATACTTAGGTAAGGGTTGTTTTTACTACCTACCTACTAACAAACCATTTGTGGGTTATTAGTAGGTAGGTATTAGTTTTAAAAAAAGCAAACTGAGGTAACCTAACCACCATGGTTAGCTCGGCAACTGGAACCCAACAGAAAACTGTTGCCTGACCACTTACCATCCATCCATCCTTCATGGTGAGCTGGTGGGTGCTGGTTCAGTGTGGCCCATCAATGGAGCACATTCAATGTACTACATAGCTATTGGGCTTCAAATATTCAACATGCACTTAACCCAAGGGGATGGACTTAAGACTGCATCTGGAGTCTGGAGTCTGGACTTTGGTTGCTGTCTGTGTTGTTGTTTCCCTTACATCTCTTTTGAAAAACTTTTAATTTTGCAGCTTCTTTAGAGTTCCTTTGGACAACTTAACTTAGCCGTTCCTTGGATTGATTGTGCTTCTTCGAATGATGCAACTTGTTGAGGATTTTTGTTTGTACCAGGCCTGTAATCTGACAATTTGCAATAGTGCACCGATTTTGGTTTGTCTGGCCAAATTCGGTGTGGAGTAACAAGGCCTTTGGACAAAGGACAATATCGGGGCTGGCTGGCTGGCTGGCTTGCTTTCCGAGAGTAAGAGCAGCTCCAACTCATGATGATCTGCCTCATGCTTTTATGCGTCGAGTCACTGCCCCAATGGGTGAGGGGGCATTCCCCAAATGATCAACTAAGAGCATCTCTGCCAACATGTTGCATAGCATGTTTTGGATGAAGATCGGTAATAATTTCTCTCACAAGGTTGATCAAAATTGACTATTGCTTGCTCAACATTTTTGCTCAATATGTTGAGGCTAGCAAAAGCCATAGCATAGCCTAACACATTTGCTCTCGATTGGCCCCACATGGTTTGTTGGCTTTGCCTACCAAGGTAAGGATATTGTGTTTTAGATTCATTATAGAGTATAGTAGCTTAAGGGATTTTGGCCCCTAGGTAATAAATAATAGGTCTATTTATTTTTATATGAGGATTTTTGAAACATGATATTTTGGCTTGTGTTGAAACTTGAGATTAGTTATTATAGAAGTGTTATAATATCTTGAAGGATTTTGGTTTCTTTTAGAGTGTTTTTTTGAAGATTCTATTTTTGCATGGTGAAATATTTGAGTTTCCATAATTCTTCTTTTGCCTTAACATACTTTTTACTGTAAATTGCAAGGCCACGGAGTGACACACCCCTTGTTATTAGCAGGTTCTGACTTTTTATTATCTCATGTTCCTGTTTGTGGGAGATGCTTGGATAAGAGAAATGTTGTTCAATGGCCAAATAGCAAGTATGGGTGGAGTTGTTCTCAGCAATTTATTTTAGGAATGCCCCCTGCCAATGGGCATTACTAGCTTACACATTATCTTCCTTTTCTTTTCCCCCCATAACCAATTTTACTTCAACCTAAACAAACACTTGAATGTAATCTTAAAAAGTACCTAATTTTAATAGTTTCAACAGGGCATGTAAAATGTAACTAGGCTTAGCTTGCAAACCAAAGTGCTTGCTAGCCCTACATATCCACTACCACAATCTTGGGTTCTGTGAGCTAACCGTTGTTTGCCTTACATTTGACATGGCCCCGTTCAAAATGATAAAACTTTGAGTATTATTTTTATTACAATCAGTCACCACCTTGAAATAAAGTTGGTTAGAAGTAAAGGAAAACATAATGTGAGCCTACAAACCAATGTTGGGGAGGTTTCAAAATGAAGTGAGAACCAGCTTAGGAGTTCAGGCCAGTTTTCTCTTGGAAAATTGTAGATATCAATGTAAGTGATATCCAAGTTGACATTTGATCCACAAGGTCTCATTAGGTGAGATCTCATTGGGGGTGAGAATCAACTTTTGAGACCTTGCCCCTTTCTTGAAATCTCAAAAAAAGTATATCGTGACAAGGTATTTAAATAAGTCAAGGTATGGTTTTCAACTAGATATCTTAGGTTTCCAAACAAATGTTTTTATAAGGTTTCGGGTTTCAGGTAGCACCTCCATAGCTGTTGAGAGTTGAAGCTCTTTCTTCACTTTTTAAAAACAAGATAAAAAGCTTGGGCCCCACTTTTGTTCAATTTATTTAGTGCTAGAGGTTATAACTTTATTATTTTATAAGTTGAGCTTTTTCTTTAGCTTGTTTGGCTCTTATTGTGTTGGCCCTCTTGCATTGTGTTTTTTTTTTTTTTTTTTTTGGTTTTTTTTTTTTTTGTCTTTTTGTTTTGTTTTTTTTTTTTTTTTTTGTGTGTGTTAATGCTTAGGTCTTTTTTGGTTGTTGTTCGAATTTTCTTGTGTTGTTACTTAGGTCCTTTTGCATTGATATTCACTCTTGTGTTGGTGTTTGTTCATATTGCATTGCTATTTGTTGTTCTTGTTACGTTATTCATTCCTCTTGCATTGTTCTTCGTGTCGTCTTGTATTGTTCCTCATTCCTTTTGTTATTAGTCAACTCTTCCAAGCTCAATTATCTTTTGAACCTAGCTCCCATGTGTGATGTTCAATTCTTCTTTGGTTCCTCTTGTTCTTGCTTATCAATTTGATATTTCCTCCATTTATTTTGTATAGGTTTAGGAATGATGAATTTGAATCCACCATAGAATGTTTTTTTTTTTCAAATATGACTTCCAAACTATGCTTATAATTTTGTGTTTTTTTTTGTCCAGATCTTAAAGATTTATCTTTTCATTATTTTGGTGAAACAATTTTTTATGTTCCAAGTTCAATCATTGTTTGTTATTAAACTTGGCAACATTCTAACATTAATAAATATGTTTGTTGTTTGCATTTTTATTTTTTTGGGGCATTGCATTACACATCATTTTGCATATCCATTTTTTACATGAAGAAAGGAAGGGTAAGTGAGTTATTTTGGCCTTTGTAAATTTTGGTTAAATGTTTTAAATTGTATTATAAGCTATTGTTTTGATTTCTTAACTCTTATTGAGTAACACTTTTGAAAAATGGAACAATCAAGTAAAAATGGAAGATAATTTCAATTAAAAATGAAACATGTGAAAATTTTCTCAATGATGATCTTATGGAATTTTTTTTTGAAGATTATCCCAATTTGGGAACCAAAAAAATCAACAAAATTGTTAAAAATGAAAAAGAAATGTGAAAATGAACCTTCAAAAATTGCATGTTCAAAGAATTAAATAGAAACCTCATGGGAAAAATGCACTTTGATGAGTTTGTTTAACATTAACAGTAACAAAAAAAGTCATAATAATCCTATTTTCTATTGTAGCAATCCTATCAATGCATTCGATCCCATAATTTAGGCAAGAAAAGGTTTAATTTCATACTACAAAACAAATGGTTAACTATGAATGTAAACCATGTCATTATTGCAAAAATATTTGAAGATGAGATCAATATTAGTCCATTTTAAAAAATTGTTCAAAAGCAACCAATAAAGAAAAAACATAATCCATTCACTGAAAAATTTCAAAAGTTCTAAAACTTACTATGAGTTGTGAATATAAAAATTGGATAGAAAAGTTGGACATATGAAATCATGGGAGGAAAAAATCATTTTGTTGGAAATAATTGAACTTTTGATAACCAACTTGTGATAACCACCTTTGAGGACCAATTGGTCTTCAATTTGTGAGAATTGATTAGGGTAGGACACTAGTAAAAAATATAGGGTACCTTTTATTCAAATAATCAATTTAATTATAATATATAGGGTATGTAATAATATGAAATAATAGATTATAATTAACATAGGGTGGCTTTAATATGTCTATATTAAAAATAATAATAATGATAGGGTGATAAAAAATAGGTTGGACAATTATGTAGTACCCCACCTAAAAATGTTCATTTGATGCATGTAAATTTCAAATTTTACACTAAATGTTCCCCCCAAGGAATTGGCAATGAGAAAATCAATTGATTTTTTTTTCAGAAGTCTATTACCTTACCTAGTTCTCTTTTGTGAAAATTGATAATGAAATTGATAAATTCACTCAACCCAGTGAAATCATTCGATGAATATGGATGCATTTTATTATAGTGCATGTTAGTATTTTGAAATGCACCTTAAATATACAAACACCTTTCAAAATGGATGTTTTAAATTACGATGCCATAATAAGAATATTTAAATAACATCTTAGTGGACTTTGTTAAGGAATTAGTGATCATGTGGGTATTTCATCAATATGTCCAAGGTTGGGTGCTCTCCAAAGTCCCCATATTGGAGATTTTTTTTTCAAAATTCATCTTTTAGAAATCTCTTCAACCATTTTTAATAAGTCATTTACACTAAAAGGAAAACTAGTTGGTTTGCAATTGGTATTAGAATTGGATTAATTTAGGTGCAATGAAAGCTTGCACTTAATTTTTTTTTTAATAGGAGATGTGATGGTGGGGTGTAAAAGTTGTAGATTTAACATGATGTGATAACTCATCATCATTGTCATATAGACCTTAGCATCACTTAAAGTTTGTAATGAAATGTCCAAGTTGGAAACTTGAGTGCCAGATCATCTTGGTAGTAAAAAATCATTTTGGAATTTTCTACTTAGTTTCAACCTTGTTGATTTGGCCTTTTACAAGTTAGAACTTCATTTTTTAACATCATAATCTCATTTGTTTGTACCTTTATGGATCAAAATGTGACTCATGTCAACAACAAATTACTTTTATGAAAAGGGATTCAAACATATGATTCTTATATAATTTAGTGTGATATAAAAATGAAACAATTTGAAATTGAAAGTTTTACATCAAATGAAGGACTTGTACTTGCACATACTTTGCAATGTCATAGTCTTTATATATATTAAATTGAAAATGAACTCCCTATAATCATGGTTTGTAATGAAATAACATCATTTTCTTTTCCAACATTTTGAGACCTGGTTTATAATTTAAAATGAGGTCTTTTAAAATATGCCAACATCGTATGAAAGGTTCATGCTCAAGGGAGTTTAATAACATGACAAAACAAAATAAATGAAAAAGCCCCTTATGTTTTGTGAAATTAAAAAATGTTTCTTCACAAAGATTGTAACCTAAGATATATTACATAATCAAGTGTCAACACTTTTTGGAAAAGATGAGTACCTTTACAAATTAACAAGTTTACATTCTTGGTTTATAAAAAATTGTGAAAATTATTATAGGGGACCCAAGAAA
>Ga0209611_10010159_pt1 | contig 13957 bp, 17 predicted proteins | sample S1TSphgellanicum_3_FD_187693 | JGI IMG/M metagenome (GOLD analysis project Ga0209611, IMG submission 187693) | Host-associated microbial communities from peat moss isolated from Minnesota, USA - S1T2_Fc - Sphagnum magellanicum MG (SPAdes) (version 2) | ecosystem: Host-associated > Plants > Peat... | reverse complement strand
GAGGTAGGGTTTTAACAAGATGAGGTTCTCAGTAGGTGTATAACACCATTCCCAAGTCCAAGGAATGGTTGACTATTAATGTGTTGTTAATGCATATGGGACAACATTGCCAGGGTTTTACATTAAAAAAAAAGAAAGGATATGAAATGACCACATTCAACTTTGCAAACCTAAAACCTATATAAGTATACAATCAAAAGCATGGATGAATGTATTTCTTTTCAAATAATTCCTCTTTTTTTTCAAAAGGTTAATATTAAATGGTATCTCTTTAACAAACATGCATATGTTCATCTTTGATGGCCATGGATCTCATGTCCCCCTTGAGGCAATTGAATAAACACAAACATTTGGGCTAGATATGGTCACCTTACTTTCACATACATCCCATGCATTGCAACCTTTGTATGTAACTTACTTCAAACCTTTCAAAATTGCTTTCAGAAAATAAAAAGACACAATAACGATCAATAGGAATTACATTGAACTAAAGAAAATAGTTTTGGTAGGATGGGTGGACAAAGCACTAGACCAAGCACTCTCAAGAAAAAATATCATTTCAAGGTTCAAAAGTATAAGGATTTGGCCGTTGGACCCTAAAGTAATGGATGAGAGAACAGAGCCTAATAGTTTATATATAGTAGTGAATCAAACTAGAGAATAACAAGATGATGATTATCAATCAAATCAAAAGGAGGTGGGGAGATTAAATGGGTAGAATGTAATGTTTTTAAAAAGTTGATATAGTTTCAATATAGAACCTACAACTCATGAATCTATGCCTAATAGTGTGGCTCAAGATCAACCTAGGTATTATGTGGACATGCTTATAGTTTCTATAATCACTAACCTTGAATATGTCTCTTTAATAGAAAATTTGGTTGAAACCTTGGAACAATCTTTAGCAATGTGGGAGTAAAATGTAGAATCCCAAAAACTTAGGAAGCATTGGCAGGTAATAATTTGTTGTCATTATTACCACATCTCCTTGCAAGAAGGACCAATGGAAGAGACCCGTTAATTGATTATTCACAAAGTCATGTTGTGACTTTTGAAAAGTACTTGACCATTATGTGGCAATAAGCAATGAATAGGGAGGCAATAAAACCAATTAGATAAATAAAAAGGAAGGAAAAGCAAGACAAGTTAGAAAGACAACAACATCAATGACTATGACAAAATGGGCAGCTGAAGGGGAACTTATAAGACAACAATGAACTACTTTCATTATAAATTGGTCATCTGCAACAATCAAAGAAACAAGAGATAAATTTCACCACAATTTTAAAGAGGGAATGTGAGCTCACCTTCTTGGATATAAAGGTGTGAACTTGGGTTGGACAATAAATCTTCAGAAATAGGTTTGACAACAAGCTAGGGTTTGAATGCAAAAAAGGAAGGTAGTTGCAACATTTTTACAACAACCTGATGAAACAAACAACTAAGAGGAATAAGCTAGAGGAGCAAGGTTTGGTGCTTAGTGAATTAAAACAAGATAATAGAAAATGGGGGGATAAGCTTAAAACTAATGTAATAATAAGCATAGCCATGGTAGGAGGGTTGAATAAAAGTGTAGGAATCATAGTTTAGTGGTTCAACTACCACTAGGAACTCCATAGTTCCAAGTTAAAAAACATTAGATGAAGACTATCACCAACACAATTGCAAGGGGGGGTTTCGATTCACCAAGAGTGGCATCAAGGGAGAGGAACAACACCAAAGGAGGCTCAAGAACATCAGGAAGAGAACTAGGAGGCTTAAAATCATCAAGAAGAAGACCACCAACAACACATCAAAGAAGGAGAGGGGGGTTCAATTCATTAGGAGTGGCACCAAGGGAGAGGAATAGCACCAAGGGAGGCTCAAGAACACCATCAAGAACACTAGGAAGCTCAAGGCCACTAGAAAACAACCATCAGCAAATGAAGGGGGGTTTGATTCACTAAGAATGGCACCAAGGGAGAGGAGCAACATTAAGGGAGGTTCAAGAACACAAGGAAAAGCACCAAGAAGGCCAAGACCACCACAAAGATGACCATCAGCAACACAATAGAGATGGAGGGGGGGTTTGATTCGCCAAGAGTAGCACCAAGGGAAAGGAACAACATTAAGGGAGGTTCAAGAACACGAGGAAAAGCATTAGGAAGGCAAAAACCATTAAGAAAAAGACCATCAACAACACAACAAAAAAGGAAAGGGGGGGGGGGTTTGATTTTCTAAAGATGGCACTATGGGAGAGGAACAACACCAAGGTAGGTTAAAAAACATGAAGAAGAACACTAGGAGGGGCAAGACCATTAAGAAGAAGACTAATGGCAATACAATAGAAAGGAAGGGGGGAAGGTTTGATTCTCTAGAAGCGACACTAAGGGAGAGGAGCAACACCAAAGTAGGTTCAAAAACAAGAGGAAGAACACCAGGAAGGTCAAGACCATTAGGAAGAACACCATCAGTAACACAACAAAAAAGGAAGGGGGCATGGCTTGATTCACCAAAAGTGGCATCAAGGGAGATGAGCAGCACCAAGGGAGGTTCAAGAAAAACCATCAAGAACATTAGGAAGCTTAAAACCACCAGGAAGAAGACCATTAGTAACACAACAAAAAAGGAGGGGGGGGGGGATTTGATTCTCCAGAAATGACACTAAGGGAAAGGAACAACACCAAGGTAGGCTAAAAAACAAGAGGAAGAACACCAAGAAGTTCAAGACCATTAGGAAGAACACCATCAGTAACACAACAAAAAAGGAAGGGGGAAGGGTTTGATTCATCAAAAGTAGCATCAAAGGAGATGAGCATCACCAAGGGAGGTTCAAGAAAAACCATCAAGAACATTAGTAAGCTCAAGACCACCAAGAAGAAGACCATTAGTAACACAACAAAGAAGGAGGGGGGGGGGGGTTTTGATTTTCCAAAAACGGCACTAAGGGAAAGGAACAACACCAAGGTAGGCTCAAAAAACATGAGGTTGAACACCATGAAGGCCAAGATCATTAAGAAGACCATTAGTAATAACAAAAAAGGAAAGGGGAGGGGTTTGATTCACTAGAAGTGGCACCAAGGGAAACGAGCAACACTAAACGAGGTTCAAGAAAAACCATCAAGAGCACTAGTAAGCTCAAGACCACTAGGAATAAAACCATTAGTAACACAACAAAGAAGGAGGGGGGGGGGGTTTGATTCACCAAAAGCGGCACCGGAAACTTCAATTTAGCACATGAGACCACAAAATGTGCTAACACCAGCAACAACAAAACACTTGTTAGTTTTAATCTCCACAAATCTTGGAGTTATAGTGGAATTTCACAAAACTTGGGAGAGGAGCATGCTCAGAGCACGCATCTAGGAGTAAGGGAAACTAAGAGAGAAGAGTCGAATTGGATTTATCTTTCGCTTGAACAACAATAGAAGTAGGAGATGAAAGGGAAAGAGAGGAGCCCAAATTTTCCTCCTACTTAAAGAACAATGGAAGCAAAAGATGAGAAGGAGAGAGAGGAGATAAGTGAAGTTTTCCTCCAGCTTGAAGAACAACAGAAGCAAAAGATGAAAATGAAAGAAAGGAACTAAGCTTAATCATGAATGGAAGCATGTGACAAGAAGGAATGAGAGGAGAGAAGAATGGCCTAAAAGAAAGGGTTTAAGGTTATGGAGTAATGCTACACAAGAGAGTGGTCAAGTTGTAGGGTTTAACATACGATTAAAAAATAGATCACCAAACATTTGTTGCCTTATTTTGAGTGTTAATCTCAACCATTGAATAAATGTGTCCATCTTTTCAAAGGATGTTCATTGATTTGAAGATGAAAATGTTAGGTGATGGCATAGATTGTTGACATGTGTCAGATGTTGTATGTGTGTTTACTGAGTTTGCATTGCTTGAAGATAGGTCTAGAAGTTGATTGGTAAAATTTGGTTTTGAAATAATGGGGCTAAGAGCTACCAAAAGCCATATCTTTTGCATTTGTGCACCAAATTGAACAATCTAACATGCAATAGGTGCACAATGATCTCTTTTACAATCCATCTTTGGACCCTAGAAGCAACCAAGGTTTGGTTTGATCACATGGTTCGTTTGATTTTTGAAGTGTACTATGATTGGCCTCCCTACCTTATTTGTTAAAGTTTTTGTTTACATAATGTGTCTTTTAAGTCCATGTATTTTCAACTTAATCTTAAAAAGTGGTTTTCAACCAACATTAATACTTGCTCCCACCAGGTATGTGCACTTTTACAATATTTTAACAATATGTTCAATATTAAATATTAATAAAAATGTTAATCAATCATCACAATATATTACAATACCATCACAACATCATATCAATGATTATATCAACATTTTGTTAGCACTTAATCTTGAACACATTATTAAAATGTTGGAAAAACATATATACATGGAAAGGACAAGTTTGTGATGCAACTTGAATCCTTTTTCACATTGTCAATCACCATTTACACCATTTTGAGCTACAACCTAACTAAAGTAACTCTTTAGAAAAAAACCCTACACAAATATACCAAGTGGTTGGGACTTATGGTTTTGCCATGCCCATGGTTTCAGGTTCAGTTCACTATTGTTAAATGTTACTTAATTTATAAGCACCACCAACAATGGGGAAAACACTCCCTATACCATGTGAGTGCTTGAGTATCTACCCTTTGAAGGATGTGGCACCAAGCCAAACGTCCGTACCAAGTGGTTGTTGGGATTCATGGTTTGTCCTGCATGTGCTCTTGAGTTCATTTTACCATTGAGCTCTAGCTAAATTTTACTATTGCAACTGGCACAAAGTGGGTCAACCAATCCCCATATCATGTGGGGTTAGTGAATGGGCCCTGCATATAGAGCCAATTTGGGTGCCCGTGTAGGGGCAATCCCATGGAGGCAGAACCAGCAATTGTTGCAAACACATGAAAACAACCATGTACCAACAATCAAATTAACCTTCAAGGTAAACAGCAAGAACCACAAATGCCTTGAAATGTGTAGTAAGCTTCTTCTGCTTCTTCTGCTTCTTCATTTTGAAAGAGCGGTCGTATGGCCACTGAAATTCAAACATGCACTTACAATATTATCTTCATCTTGCACCAACCTGACAGTCCTGGTGAAATTCCCTTATGGCAACTGAATTCGGTACTAGCAGAATAGAAACAACTGAAATCCAATTTGACAAAAAGCCTGGGAACAGAATGAGGTCCTAGCCAAGGACATTGGTGCATGCAAAAGCATCTTTTTTTTGTCAGGACAATATCAAGTCAGTTTGCTCTGCCCGTGTATACAATGTACTTAGCACAATATGAGAAAATACAAGACCAAGCTCCCCTAGGTCTCCACTTGTAAGAGCTGAAACCCGATCAGAGTTTCTTGCCTTCCTTCCACTCTGTTTGTGCATATCCTCACTGGACTCCTCATCAGATTCATGTACAACTGCTCTATCAAACAATCGATGTGCTCTGTAGAAGAGGGGCTTTGATACCACCACCTGCTCACCATTCAACAATAAACACATCTGTCTCAGGCTCCAGACCCCAACCAGAAAAAAGTACAAATCCATCCTGATCATTGACACTAGAAGAATGTCCAGGATTCATGAATTCATGAACAATACCAGCAAGAGGCAGAAAGAAGGGGAGAGTGCATGAGGAGAAACCATGTCTACATCTGGGTTGGCACCCGTCAGGATGTGTCTGGTCTCTCCAGTGATTGAAGCAATTGAAAGCTGATTCACTTTATCTATAGATGCAATTACTAATTCGCGGCAGTCATCCAATGTCTCCTCCTCAGGTGTCTCAGTTGTTTCAGATCTGTTTCCATCACCAAAATCAGAAGATGAACATGGAAAATTGGACTAAACATACATGAAGAATGGCTTATTTCTGTTTGGAAAGTTCTATTAGTTGAACATTTCTTCCTGTACAGCTTCCAGGTATCTGAGCAAAGAGATCATACTCAACTCACTCATTAAGCTAGTCAGGGAAGAAACATGAGTACAAAGACACATACGCGAGTTCACCCCATATAGATGTTCTCTCTGATGCTTCATGTAGTTTCCAAGCCTTAACCAAGGCTTTCCGGAAGCCTGTAGCATAGTACATGGCAAATGCAACAGCCGCCACCACCACTGGCCTTCTTGGTCTCTCAATTAGAGCCAGGTGAAATGCTAATACTGCTACCCTGTTCACCATACAGTATGTCAACCACCATGCACAAAGACAGAAGGCACACATTCCAAGCTTATTCTTGAGAAGCTCAAGCAACCACATAAATCGTGACCAGAGAAAGAACATCTCTGTAGTCATGAGGGGCATTGAGATGGAAATGATCTGAATAAGGCAGGTATAAAAGTGAACTATGAGTTGAGACAAGCATACCACAGGCCTCCATGACATGGGCGGTCCGCACCAGTCACACTATCCATGTTAGCAAGCAGTTCCTGTATATCTCACCACAGATGCAACTGTTTAAGGCAGTGACACCATAAAATCCATCTTCCATAACTAACCCTATAACATACCTACATAACTCCTTTTTCCTCCCTTGCTGCAACCAAAAGTTCACAGTTTGTGCAATACATTGACTAGAGATCATGACTTACCAAGAAAAGATTTGTTCTTTGATCTCGTCGTTGGAAATTTAAGCCTATGAGATATTGTGCCTGTTCCATAGCCAAACAAAAAAATGCTTAAAAGCCAACCCAACTCAAACACTACACAGTACATGTCAGATAAAAAGGGCCAGGGACACACCTGAAGAGGGAGCAAGTACTCAAGAATTCCATATCTCCATAAAAGACGGATGGAGCGTGCTGATGCACCATATGCCATTAGCATATTCATCTCTAACTGCAGTCTTGTCTGTCAATGTAAAGAGTCAGAAAAAGCCTTGAGTTATTCAGCACATGAGGGAACATAAATGACCAGACCTCTGATCAAACTCAAGTATCCTGTATGCATATGTATGAAGAACTGATGTGTACACACTCTGCTCAAATATTCCAAAAATGAGACCCAGATAGCTGCAAGAACTACTAATTTACCATGAAATATGGAAAGGTTGAAGCATTATAAACTCAGCTTTTGAAGACTTTTTTTGAAACTGCAATTAATGACAGAAAGGCTTATGTAGGAGGGAGGCGAGCACCTTGTTCAGTTCAAGAAGAGAGAGCTTGTGATCTCTAATGGCACGTGCAGTGCTTTTGGTGAAAGAAAACTCAAGGCGGGCTGCAATACGAATTGCTCGTAGTATCCTTGCTGCAGCCCATGCCGATAAATGGAAACATCAATTAACTCAGGCCCATATCATAGCAAAAAGGTAGAAACGAGTCTGAATGCTGATTAACATAATATTGGAGAGCATAATGATGTCAGACCCTATGGAAAAAACAAGCACATCCAGAGGCATGTTGTTTAGGTATGGGAAGTATTTTTCAACCACCCATTTATAAAGCAAACACAGTAGAAGACCCACTGAGAAAACTTGAGGATTGCCTACCTGGATCTTCCTGGAACGACTCATCTGCAGGAATAACTGTCCGCACCTGACAGTGGATAATGCTAGTTAAGGATGGGCAGCAACAGAAATGTTTACTTTACTTTTCCTCCAGTCATGCAGACACAAGAAAAGTAAAAGAAACAGAATGAGATGTCACAGTGGAAGCAAATCCAAGATCTTATGACCCAGCAACCTAGAGCACCTCAATCGAGTCCCAATCCAAGTCCTTATGTCAACCTCTAAACTGGTCTGACTGGGGCTTAATCATGCAAAGGCACTCACACATAAGATGCATACAGATAAAGAATACCTGAAATTTCCTGAGATCTCTAAGGCCGCCAACATAATCATACACAATGCTCTGGAATGGGTCATACATAAGCCTGCAGTTCAGAGTGTTCATCAGCAACATAGATCCCTCCCTATCTCATAAAGGCCATCCATAAGCAATATGAAATTGATGAAGATTGGATGCCAGAGAAGGGGAGGGTACCCATTGACAGTGAAGTCTCGCTTCAAGCAATTTTCCCACCGTGCAAAGTCACGCATATCCCAGCCTTCAGTTCCTTTCACTCCCTTGTGGGCCACTGTCTCACCTTTTTGATTATCTAAACTTGTACAAAAGCTTGATACCTGACTCAAGAACATCCGAACACCACACAATTACATAAGAAAGAACAGAAAAATAAGTTAGAAAGTTCATGGTCTTTCCTCTGTAAGAACGGATGGAGAGAAAAAATTACAGTAAAGAACTTGCTCAACTTGATTTGCAGATGAAAATCTCAAAAGAAACAAGCAGAAAGATTAAACACAATCTGCTAGATCTACTTCAATTAATTCACAAACTTACCTCAATAACTGTGTTTAATGAGCTGACATGACAAATTGGGAAGCGCTTCCCGACAATGATGCAATGACCTGGAAAGCTCTTTTTGACCTGCAAATTTTCCCACATTCAGTAATCATGGACTTACTAGCTCCCATCTCTATCACATTTATCCATGACTCCATTTGTTGGTTCAAATGGAGGTAATTATAGCACTCTTTGAGAAACCCTGCTTCTCATGGTGTGTTAAACTAGTGAAGTCTGTGCACCAATTGTACATGATGGTGATTTGGCTAAAGCTCAAGCAAAAAACTGCACAGTTTGTTAGCCTTAATTCTAGCATGGAAACATACTCTGAAACCACATGTACAATAGAATGTAAGTTCATATGGCCATAGTTATCTCAAGAAGGGCAAATTTCAGCTAAGTTAGTGGGCTCTACTTGAGGATACAGATAACAGCAAGTACCCAAGGGCTGTTGACTAGAGAATACGTATTCATAAGTATTGAGACCTTCTCATGTACTTATGATGTTAAGTCAACCTGAATATGACCCAATAATAAGGTTATAGAGACTTCAGATTTGAACAAACATATTAGTGAACAGGGGGAAGAAAAAGAGGAAATGCAACCCTAAAAAGACAGGAAAAAGGACTGAAGGGGCCAGGGGGGTTATTGACTAGCAAACATTACAAGACCCATCATTGCTTGTAAACTTGTGAAGTATTTGTAGGTTCGACATGACCACCTAAAAGGTAGACAATTTCTAGTAGACCGAATTACTACTTCTCTCTTTTGTAGCAGTTCTTTGGCTAGTTGAAATCCTACTTGCTATATTCAATTAGTAATGGCTGTTAAGAATTTCTTGGCCAACCACTGAAAGAGTTGACACACACAGATTACATACTTTGCCGATCACAGAGTCAAGAATAACAATGCTGAGCACCAAACTCTTTCAGAAAATCATTTTCTACCTGTTTAGGATCAGCTGTGGTGAGGACATCAAAATCTTTTGGTGTCTGCTTCAGCAGCAAATCTCTCACACTGCCTCCTACAAGATACGACTCATAGCCTGCAAGAAGGAATAAAGAGCACCTCAACTATCTATTTCCTGTCAGAAAAATGCAGAATAGATCCAAAAACACAACCAGATAGAGAATGCATATAGTTGTTTCTCAATCTACCGAACAACATAAAGATTAAATGTGCATGATGCACAAGCAAATCAACATGTCCCAAACCACCACAGTGGCCTTGGAACCACCAGCAAGGGCTCTGAAGGTACTGATTTGGACAGTAAGATATGCGCCTTTGTCTTCTTTCCTCCATCTTGACTTGACAAAGCAAGAACAGCCAGAGTGCTATTATTTACCTTCATCTTGTAGCCGGTTGAGCACCCGCCATGATGCAGCTGGAATGAGTTGCTGATGGAGTCCATGCTCTCCTTTCTTCAAAGTTCGCCTTTGAGCTTGGTTCCGTCTATCTGCAATTCCAACTGCAAAAAGACTTCATGATTCCATACAAATGCATACAGACATGCATTTGGATATACAATGCCTTCCTCATCTGTAAAACTTACAGCCCTAATATAACCAGGAATGTAAGGCTGAATGCATGTCTGCATGTTTCATTCTGAACTTTCAACCCAAAAGAAAAAGAAGCAGCATAAGGGTGGGTTGGGTGCGGAGCATTCAGATAGATTATGAACCCTAAAAGTCCACTGAAAGTACTGAAAGAGATTCATAGCATAAACAACAGCAGCTGATGGTGGAGAGTTGGAGGTGGGTACAGAACCTTGTGAAGAAGATGAAGGAATCAGACCATCCAAGATATCTGCAGACATATCTCTCTCGGAAACCACATCTGCCACAGCTTCCAATTCTGTTGTTCTGCTGCTGCTACTGCTGCTGTGGCCATCCAGCACACCCACTTCCTGCACAACATAACCAAACTTGCATTGTGCATGATTTTGCAACCAGAGCAAGACCCACATAAAAACCAACAAGCTACTGCAAACCCAACGTACCTTCAAGCGTAAGGCAAGGGAGTAGAGAGTGGCGACGGAGGATTGCCGCAATACCCCGATCACTCCCCTTTGCACTTGCGCCACCAGAGCAGCCATCTCCTTGCTCTTGTTCTTCTTGTTCTTGTGTTGGAATAGAATCCCTCGGGTTCAGATCACAGAGCTGCTAGGCCTCCCCCATTGCAAAGCAGCAAGCGGCGATCAGGCGCTTCCTCTCTCCTCCTCCATCCAACGCTCTGGAGTGGAGACCATACGAGCATTGCAGCAAGCCAGTTCCATTTGCTACAAAAACAAAAGAAGAAAGCACAGCAACGACAATGATGTCTTCTTCTTCTTCTTCTGTTGCAATCCTGAAAATTCACAATCCGCCTCCGAGAATCGTGCAGGTACCTTGCAGGAGGAAGGAATGCGGGGCCGTTCGCGTGTGCATGTGCAAGCTGCTGCTAGGGTTACAGAAGCTGCGCTGCGGTGGTGCTTCTTTTCCAGTCGGCTTGGATTAGGGTTTGGAGAACGTTTGAAGAATCGATGGAAGAAGAAGAAGAAATGCTTTGGATCGATGCGCGGCGATGGCGCGTGGACGAGGAGGAGAAGACGGACGAGGTCCTAGTCGGGTAACGAAATCTTTGCTAGATGATGACGACGGCGATGGTGATGGAGGTCAGGAAGAAGCGCGGATTACTGTGAATGAAGCTTATGCCAAACGCTTTGTGCACAACAAGGAGCGGGAAGACCTGCACAGGCTGCAAGAGCTGAAGAAGAGGGGATTAGCGGATTCCGAAGGTGATGACGACGACGACGATTCAGAGGAAGAAGATGAGGATGGCTTACTCCCTGTGCGCACGGACGCGCAGATCTTCGAGACTTTGGCTAGGATTAAGAAACGGGACCCGTCCATATACGTCTCGGAAGCAAAGTTCTATGACGAGGAAGAAGAAGAAGACGGAAGAGAGGAAGGAGATGGCGTGGAGGCAGCGATAAAAGAGAAGAAGAAGAAGAAGCCATTGTATCTTAAGGATGTGGTGGCAAGGCAGTTGCTTGATGGCGGTGCAGACGAGGACGAGGAGGACGAGAACTTGAAGAAGAAGAAGAGATCAAAGACTAGGACCGCGGCCGCGCAGCAGCCTGCAATCGCAACATATGCAGACGAGCAACAGGAGTTGAAGAATGCGTTTCTGCAGAGTGTCGCAGAGGCGGATTCTGAAGCCGACGACGACGGCGGTGAGATTCTTTCAGATCCTTCCTTCACTCGTGGTTTTGGTCTTTTCTAGTGTATCTCTTTCTTGTGCGCCTTGAGGATGTTGTCAGGGTATTTCGAGCTTTCTTTCAAGGATCTCAGCTGGCAAATGTCGTTTTTTCACTCCTGTTTTCTTTCTTTCTTTCTCAGAAGAACTTTTGAGAGTAAGGCCAAAGAAGGCAGAGGAACTTGGAAGGGACAAGGAAGAGCAAGCAGAAGAAGCGGTTCCTGATGAGGAAGAAGAAGAAGAAGCAGAAAAACAACAACGGAAGAAAGATGTAGGCATACGCCAGCGTCTGGAGTCTTACTTCGGGAAAGACGATGAGCTTGATGATAATGAGAAATTCCTCAAGACTTTTCTCCTCAATCAAGGCTGGATAGATACGGAGAAGAACAGGATTCCCTCCTACAAGGAAGTCGTAGTGGAAGTGAGTGAGGATGAAGCAATCCTGGAGGATCAAGACAAGTATGAGGCCAGTTACAATTTCAGATTTGAGGAAGGGATGGGCTCACAGGTGATGGGAAACCCTAGAGTGGTGGAGGGATCAGTGCGGAAGAAAGGAGAGGTGAGGAAGAAGCAGAGGCAGAGGAAAGAGGAGCGCCTTTCAGAGCAGCAGAAAGCGAGGGAGGAAGAACTGAAGCGGCTGAAGAACTTGAAGAAGAAAGAAATCATGGAGAAGCTGTCGAAGATCAGAACTGTTGCAGGTGCAAGCTCTGCAGAATTTGCAACACTGAAAGAAGAGGATCTGGAGGCGGATTTTGACCCCGAGGAATATGACCAGAGAATGAAGGAAGCCTTCGGAGATGAGTACTATTGTGCAGAGGATGCAGAGCTAAAGGATGATGATGAAGAAGAAGATGATGACGGCAGTGACAACAACATAGAAAAACCTAACTTTGATGCAGAAGATGAAGAACTTGGATTGCCAAAAGGATGGACCAAGAAGGTGGGTTTTGCTGCTGTGCGTGAGAAGCAGAAAGTTTCTACTAAAGCAAAAGCAGCATTTGACAAGAATCTGGAGGATTACTACAAGCTCGACTATGAAGACATGGTGGGTGATCTCCCCACAAGGTTTAAGTATCGGGAAGTACAAGCCAATACTTATGGCTTGAAGGCAAGGGACATCTTAGGTACTGAAGACAAAGAGCTCAACCAGTACGTATCCATCAAGAAATTGGCAACGTATCGCACTGAAGAGTGGAAACCTCCACGCTCCCTGCGGTCGATGATGAGGAAGCAGTTCCTGGGGAAAGGGAAGGAAGACCCCATGAGGAAGACAACACAAAAACAGATTGCTAGCAATCAAGCAAAGTCAAAGAAGGAGGTGCCTGACTCTGTGGAAGTGGAGGAGCATGTGACTCCTGCAGTAGATTTAAGCAAAGATACACCAGAAGCAGCAGGTGAAGAATTACAAGTAAACTCACAGCAAGGTAATTTGAAGAAGAGGAAAGATATGGCAGATGCAGGAGGTGAAATACCACTAAGCTTGGAGCAAGGGGATTTGAAGAAAAGCAAGAGAAGGAGAAAGAAGAAATCAGGTCCAACAGCTTTTCTACCTCCTTCTCGAATCCAGGCTTATGAAACTGTGCAACAACCAGCTAAAAAGAAGAAGAAGAAGAGCAATACTGCAAGGTGAGAGCAACACTGTTGTTTGTCACAAAATTTTTGTATGCAATCCGGCTTTTTCAAAACTTCCTGCAGAATTCAAAGAAGGCTTGGGTTATTTGGGAGTGTCTTTTTCTTCATCATCTTTGATGGACATTCACTGGTAGAAACTTTGCATACTGCACGGAAAAAGGTTAGAGATTGGTTTCAGCACCTTCAGATAATTGAAGTTCAGTTTTTAATGTCTTTCATCATGAAGAATGCAGATCAAGCCCCAGATCCTGACAGATATTGTTAGATGAGTTTTTCTTGCACCAGAGTCTTTAGACAGAAATTGTCAACCTCTGGAATAGGAAACTCAGGAAGTGTAGAATACTATGCCATGTATGCTGAAAAATTTTCAACTTGGGCTCTGCACCACTTCGCCATACCAGTGATGATCAGATGATGAAAGGTAAAAGGTTTATATTTGAGATATTTTATTAGGTCCACCAATTTTTGACAATGGGGTCCCTCTCGGGATAGAATGAGAACACAAGAATGACTACTAATCCCTGCTCTGCAATTTTTGTTGCAGTCTGTAAGGATTTTAAATTGCCCCCCACACCCCCATGCTTATCTCTGTGCAACAACTTTGAAATCTGTCAGCATCTATTTCTCCTGTAAAGGTTCTGATTTTCTCTCTCTACCAATATTGTTGTCTCTTGAGCTCTGGCTGTGCACCTACTCTCTGTGGAGAGTTGAGCAATTCTGTTTGGTTGTAATGGACATAGTTGG
>Ga0209611_10010157_pt1 | contig 13957 bp, 10 predicted proteins | sample S1TSphgellanicum_3_FD_187693 | JGI IMG/M metagenome (GOLD analysis project Ga0209611, IMG submission 187693) | Host-associated microbial communities from peat moss isolated from Minnesota, USA - S1T2_Fc - Sphagnum magellanicum MG (SPAdes) (version 2) | ecosystem: Host-associated > Plants > Peat... | reverse complement strand
AATAGGTAGTTCAAGGGTTTTTTTTTTTTTTTCCCCCTCCTATTGTTGCAAGAAAAGTAATCAGAATGTGGGGGAAAAAAAAAGACTATATTGCTCACAAGGTGGAATCGGTTGGTAGATTTGTTATTATTTCATAAAGTCATTGGAATAGTTCCATCTCAATGGCATATTGGACATTATTGTCAAATAAAAAACAAGACTTCATCTAAAGGCACATGCAAACAAGAACCAATAAATGTAACAAATGAATAAAAAAATAGTTCTTTCATTCATATGGAAATATGAATTTTTTTAATAATGCAGGCCAAAAACATTAAAAAATAATATGTTTTTACTTTTCTTCTTTCTTTCATTCTTTCCTTCCTTTGGAACTCAAACCAAACTAGGAATCTGAGGAAGAAGAAACAAAATAACACTATTGCAAGAAAGAAAAGTACCTACTAGTACCTACCAAGTATATGAGTTTTGAACTTTCTTTCTTAAGGAATGAAACAAAGAAAGAAAGAAAGGGAGGGAGCGGAGTCCACCAGTGGATTTTTTCTTTCTTTCTTTCTTTCTTTCATTCATTTAGAAGGAAAACTAAACTAAAGTTTTTGGAGTAAGAAAAAAGAAAATAACACTTTGCAAGAAAGAAAGAAAAAAGGTACCTAGTACCCACCAAGTGTACATGTTTTTGTTGGATTTACCAAATTTAAATCATTTAAATCATTAGGAATGGATGAAAATGAGAAAAAAAAAATGGGAGGAAAGGCTGGGGGTACACACTAATTAATAATAAAGGAGTAAATTAGGTAGAAGAGGGGGACAATGATGCCATGATATTTTTTACATTATTTCTACTTAGTTTTTTTTTAGTACAATTTAGACTACACTATTATTTGTGATATACATAACAAATTGTACTACTTAACAGGAGAAAGAAAAATTGCAATTAAACCAAAGATGTTTGTGCAAGAAAGAAAAGAAACGAAATACCTAACAATCTAGGTAATTAAGATAGGTCTTTGAAACAAGTGGGCCCATAACTAGTGTAATGGCTCTAGGTACCCACCCCTTTTTAGCAAGTTCAAACCATCAACAGTTCAACTAAGGAAATGTCCCATGAAGTTCCCACAATAATGGACTCTGAGACCCTTCCTTGAGCACTCATTTAATAAAGAGTTGAACATTCTTCCAAATGTGGGACCAAACGAACTTTCCCTTGTCTTTCCCTTAAGGGCAAAGCCAATAAATGAAGTACCAAATCATTTGCTCTCCTTTAGCAACTTCTAGAGCTTTAATTCATTTCAAGCCATTTCAAGCCATTTCAAGCTTTGTTTTAATTTGACTAATTTAAGTAGTTTTTATAAGATCTGTTTGAAGATCACAGATTTATTTATTTACTTACTTATTTTTACTTATTTCTTAGCATGAGGTCCAAGCTACCCAAGTGAATGCATAGTTCTTGCCTACAAATAATGGCCCCATGAACATGTGCAATAGATTCAATCGGGGGCATAGCTACCACAATGTTGTTGCTGTCGGGAGACCAAGGTGGTGCCCAATAGGGGAAACAAAAATTCAAAGAATTTGAATGTATTAGAGTTATGTGTAAAGTAATCTTGTCTTCACCCTGTCTTTGGGCCTCCTTTAGCCCTCTATCCTCTCTTTCAGTGGTATCCACAAAGTAAGAAATTTTTCATTAAATCTAAGTATGAAATGCTGAAACTTGGTTATGATATACTTTCAAAACAATATGCTTGAGATTGGATGATGAATGACATTTAGGTCTCAATTTTTCCTCCTCGTCCTTCCTTTCCTTTGAGTAGGAAAAAATGAGGTGCAAATATGATGAAAATTCATTTTCGCATATTGTGCATTATTTTCAAAAGTTAACTTTTGTTGAATGTTGTCAATTTGTGTGAAATGTTTGAGAATTTTTGAAATCTTTTTAATGAATGAAAATGAGATTGAATGAAAAAGTTGAATAATGAATGAAAATGAAAAAAATTAATCAATAGATGATGTGAACTTGATGAAAAAGGAAAGGAGGAATTCAAGAAAGTTGAAAAAGTTGATCAATGAATGCAAATGAAATATGCTAAAAATTCATCCATTGTTCCACTTTCTCAACTAAGCAATCAGTTATCTTCATTTTCTTCCATTAGGAATTTCAACTTCCTTGAGTTGAAAATCTGAGATTTTCCTCAAATTTACTTATTGTCCAACTTTTGTCGAATTTTATTTCTCAAGTTTCCAATTCGGTCTGCAACTTCTTCAAATGCATCCATTGTCCCACTTCTTCCTCAAGTCTAATTGTTGCCCAACTTTTCTTAGACTTGTTGGGTGCATGCTTTGTTCAACTTCTTCCATTGTCCCACTTCCATTTACCGACTAGGTACCATTTCAAATTCATCCATTGTCAAACTTTCTCAACTGTTCAGGCTAAACACTATTAGGTGAACATGCCCAAACTTGTGTAGGTAGCCGATCGGGCTTTGTTTAAAGAAATAAAGCATAAACAACCATTCTTCACCGAGCTTGTTTGTGTATTAAATTTTTTTAGGTTGGCACTAAGTACATTAAAGAATTGTACGAAGTGCCAAACATTAGCACAACAAAATTGTTCCTTGCCACCCAACAATTCAACCCAAGATTTGGAACCTAAGCTTCCCAACATTTGGTGTGGTGTGGACGCCGTAACAACAATCATGTCCCACCATGTCTGAAGTCCGTCCGTCCGTCCGTCCGTATGATGGGGCTCACCTTTTTGGGTGTCAATATGTCGGCCAAGAGAAGAAAAGGCCTTTGGTTGGCATTGCTCCAATGAATGCTTAGGAGTTTAGAGAAAAGGATAAACTCAACCTTCCCCCACCCCCACACCCCTCATTTGTGTGTCCCCACCAATGAGCTCCCCGGAAATGAAGAAAAAAACCAGGCATCTATCTCATCCTGGTTTTTTTTTTTTTAAATTCTCCAATTCTTGTCCCCACCCTTGGGGGACCCATTTGGTAAGTTACCTTAGAAGTTACCACCACCAAACAGTTTTTTTTTTTTGTGGGCCCCTTTTCTTTTCTTTTTCTTTTTATTCTTTTCATATTTCGGCTGGCACTCTCCCTCTTTGGTAGGCATCGCCGCGGCAGGTCCCGGGTTCAAATCCCCTTAGCGACACGCGAAACACGCCGTGTTCCAGTTGGATGCGGCGATTTCCGTTGATGTGCCGTTAGGGTTTCGGCAGCGGAGCGGGCAGCGACGGAGCGAGCGAGAGGGAAGAGGCGGAGGACAAGGCGGAGAAGAATAGGAGGAAGCGTAGAATCAACAGCGAAAGGAGGATTGGTAGGAGCTTAGAAGCGTGAGGACGTTATGTTTTCGTTGAAAAAAAACTGACAAAAGAACAAGGGTTTGGGAGCGTTCGAAAGAGAAGAAGCGGAGGAGCAGGAGAAGGATATGAAGGAGTCTAGAATCAGCAGAGCAGGAGAAGGATGTGGAGCTTAGAAGAAGCAGATGGAGGAGGATTGGAGGGTGCTTAGAAAGTCGAGGAGGAGGAGGAGAAGACTTTACTTGCCTTATTGAGGTTTCTTGTCACTTGCACACGAGTACCACGAAGGGGAGAGGGGGTTTCGGGCATTGAGAACAGGAGGAAAGTTAGGAATTAGGAGCAGCAGGGCAGGAGCTGGAAGGAACAGGAAGTCTGGAGACTGGAGTGCCAAAAAAAACTGGTCGGTTGATTTGGTTACAGGACCTGAGGAAGTTAGGGTTTAGGGTTTTAGGTTTTTGCATTTTGTGAAATGATCTGAAGGTCTTGGTGAAGATACCTTATTTGAATCTTCACAAAGATATAATACATCCACCGCATGCTGTGAATCGATCTTCATAAGACCAGCCTATGAAGGATTTGATCAATTTCATGTAGGATTATTGGAATCAGAAATGCAAGCGTGTCTGAAGTTCCAAGGATCCTGCACAACCTAATCTGCAATTCAAGACTTGTCAGCTGTTTGGATTTCTCTTTATATTTCAAGCAACCTGAGTATTTAGGGGCACGAATACACACTGATATTTCCATCATCATCTTACCTCCACATGATATGTGCATGCCATTGTGAAACCTCAGCTCCATGTAATATGTGCATTCAAAGTTTGAATATCCATTCAATTTATGGAAGCATTTGTGTTTTGTAGCACAATGCAGCTTTTTAAATGTCTTGCGCAAGGAGCTTGAGTAGCAGTTATTGATAAAGTTAATATACACACAGCTGGATGCTGACAATCAAGGTTTTCTGTCAAGACTTTGAAATCTCATTGTGGACAAAAGTATTGAAGCTGGACAGAATCAGATCTGTATGCTGAAATTGTGCTTGTGGGTTGCTGTGAACAGTGGAGTACTGAATGACTATCAGGGTTACCACCTTGAGTTTGATTGCAGCTGGAAGTTGTTCCACTCCACTGTCTGTATGGGCAATTGAAAGGATAGGCCCTGAACTTGTTGGAGCTTGTGGGTTGAGGAGCTGTCATCAAGTCTTGTTGTGAGTTAGCCCACATGCAGTGTCCTCCCTTCAGAAGTAAAAATGTTTTGAACCCTTCCAGAACATCATCCACACTTGATGGCTCTGCATTTTTCAGGGTTTCATAAAGCTGTTTCTCAAGACATGATAGCACTAAAGCAATTTCCACAACTTTTTTTCTTTTGCAAGCTTGTTTTCAATATATATCTATGAGTTTAGGGCCAAGATTGAAAAAATTGTGTTTTAACCCTGAAATCTTCATGGGCCTGCAAAATGTGATCAAGGGTGCTGTTGGTTGACAAGGTGAAAATTTTAAAACACTAAGAGGTTGACGGATGTTGAGTAAGGTGTTTACATGTTGAGTAAAACCCAAATTCTTTTGTTATGGATTGCTGCAGGTGGAGACTGGAGACCCACCACCTGACACATCAGTGTTCAACCCAGGTGCCCCCCCCTCTAACAGTGTGTTTGTGCTCATCAGCAAAATCACAACAGAAAGGATCCTTAACAGAAAAATTAATTGTTCACCACTTTTTTTGGTCCAAATCTGGATGCACTGGCCCCTCCACTCCACTGAGTATTGTTAAGACCATCAGACTTCCTGTTTTGCCAGATTGTCCTTAAACACCATAACAGTATTCTGGGTTCAGAAGTTTCTGAATTAATCAAGGAATAATCATATGGAGAAATGTAGAATCATCAACTTCAGATAGGTAATATCAAACTGTCACATTTCTAAAACAATGGTTATCGGTTTTCTCTTTCCAGATTGAACCTCTTGCACAGGAAGTAAGTCAAGTCAAGCAGAGATCTGCAAACCTGATACACTGGAACTAAAATGAGATGATGGGCATCCTTTGCGGCTGCATTGCAAGCCAGGTCATGTATGCAAGCTCATCCAACAAAGGGTTTCTTGTCTCTTCTGCTTTGAAGCATGTATGACTGACTTGAACAAACCTTTCATGGTAAATGGCCACATGAAAGACTTATTGCCTACAATTGCCTGGAAGTATGTTTCTCTGTATGATGTCCAAATGCTAACTTATGGGAGATGATATGTGCAGGCACTCTGGAGCTGTAAGACACAAACCTACAAATGTTGAGCATTTGAGCACAAGTTCTGTTTCACTTCTTTTGTGAGCTCCACCTACCCAATGTGCTACACATAAGAGCAGGATCATCACAGAGACAGAGCTCACAACTTTGCTGCTCTAAATCTGGAATTAGAGGTTGCAACTCAATTATCCTGTTGGCAGACACAAATCTGCCCACATTATTCAGAATTGAGAACATGTTTTCTGTGGGTTTTGTGGGAGCAAAAGATTTCACTTTTTTTCTTCTTCTATCTTGCTCAGATAGTTTTTGGCATTGTGTCTTTCAAGGACCCAAGCATGATGATGAGGATGAGCAGCACAGTGGGAGGAAGTTGTGAAGTACAAGTTCAGAGGGGATTTGTGGAGGTCATGGATGTGGGGCACTCTGGAGCAGGAGCATCCTTGAGCTCAAGTCCCAAGGGAGCTTATACCGTAACAAGAAGCGACAGTGATGGGAGCACTATCTTGCTATGGAGATGACATATGGAGAGATTGGCACAGTCAATGTTGCTTCTGGCAGAGGCCATGCCAAGCAAGTTTCCAGAGCCCCCTGCCTCTATCTCCACACTTGAACACCCCATCTTTCCATTTCTTCAGGTACTTGGGGTTCTTGCTTAACAAAGTCCCTTCTGTCCACCTTAGCTCCTACTCCAAAGCCACTATGTCAAGAAGCAAAAGCTGTAAATCTTGAACACTGAAGATAAATCTAACCTTCTGAACTCTTGGATCTGTTCTGCAGGCAGGTCTTTGCAGAGCTCTGGAATTGAGGAAACCTGCTGAGGAGATCAGCATTTCAATCCTTGCTTATAGGAATGAAGAATTTGAATCCCACTCCAAGAAGAGGCTAGGATCTGAGTGGGAGATTGGAGTGCATCTGTCAAGACATCTTCCCAGACCATTCTCTACAGCAGTGGACACAGCTATCATGGGTCTGAGTCAAGACCTCCCACTTGCCAAATATTCCCTGTGGGTGGACGCTTGCTGAATTCTAGAACAACCAAAGATTTTGAGTGGATCAGAGATCATCTTATCTGACGATGGAGATCTTCTTCTTGAGGGCTCCGTGACAAACTTTTTTGTTGTTGCAGAATCCAGGGCTTGTAACTCCAAAGAAAGATGTAGCCACAGAAAACAGCAGCAAGGGTTTGAGGTCACAGAATCCAGGGATTGCAACTCTGAAGAAATAAGTGACCATATAAAACAGTTGAAAGGGATTTAGGTTGCAGACTCCAAGGATTGTCATAACTACAAAGAAAGAATAGAAAGCAGAAACCAGTAGGAAGGGATTGAGGTACAGACTGCAGCACTCAAGGATAAAGTTCTTCCTGGTGTGATTCGGCAGGTTGTATTGAGGTCTGCAGATTGGAAGGAATTCCAATTTTGGAGGTTCCACCTTCTTGGGAATCTAGATGTTCATGGCGAGAGGCATTTGTGACAAGCAGCTTACGGTTAGTGCAACCAGTGAGATCAATACAGAAACCAATGACATGGGGATTTAAGCAGAAGCTCAGATGCATGGAAGACTTGTGAATGGACCTATTATAGTCTTGATACATCGTTCAGGAGTGTAACTCAGAGAAGTCAGAGTCTTGTGATTGAGAAAGCAACCCTGGAGAGCTTGCAAACAGATGACATTCTTTCACTTTAAAGAAAATAGAACGATTCAAATGCAACTATGATCATGCTGACACATTTTGAGCAACCAATTCTTCACTTTACCAGAATACAATCATCAGTGTCAGTAGCTAGTGACCTAGACATATTTAGAGTAGGCTATGGTCTCAATAGTCTAAAGGCCGTTTGGAGAGACCTAGACTCCAACCCCATCTAAGGTTAACCTAATTGCAGTGGAAGAAGGCTCATCTTTCTCAAGCCTTTCAATGGTTTTTATGTTCATGCGACAAGGCATTCACAGTGCCTAATGGCTGCTAGTGCTACAGCTGGCTGATTTTGTCAGCGCCTGAAAATGGTTTCAGACACTTATACAAATGTGCTCAAAATCTTAAGCACACCATTAATGTAAATAAATGCATGCAATTTTCTATCGTGCTCTCAGAGCAAGGGATTGTCATAGCATACGAACCTTAAATGTAGGCAGCTTGGCCTCAATCAGTGATCTGTATATCACAGCTCTTGCAGGATTCAAGAGCACCAACATCTTGAGTGGCTGGCGGACATCTCCTATGATTTCTTTTGAAGCATGTTCTTCTCATGTTTGTTCCACTTTCAACCTCATTGCTGAAGCAGTTGTACAAAGAGTAGACACAGGAATGACGAATCCTGGGAGTGGGAGGGTTCCAAACCCATGTCAAGCGCATCTAATTCTCACTTAAATGGACAAGCGAATCTTCATGTCCTCATAGACAAGGTAGGTGATACTGGCAGCTGGCACAACTTTGAGAAGGTTTGGTAGTAAGCCCTTATAAAATCCATGCACACCTTCATGCTCTAGTGTTCTTTTGAACACATCCCCCATGCCCCTGTACCTGTCAGCAGCATTGAGGGGCTGGGCTTGCAACCTACAACAACTCCACACATTGCCCACTTGATCACAAACCATTCAAATGTCCATGGATCCTCATGGAATTTGTGTTTTAGTTTCTGAGTGTTCTATGTCTGTAGACCAAACACAAAATCTGCAAACATTCTTTCACCAGTCTTCCTATCCATATTTTCTTCACCATTTTCGTCAGTATCATATCACACTTAAATGTGTGTTGTTTCAAGGCTAATGATACAGCTCAACTTGATGGAACAAAATACAATTATTGTTTTGCTATCTACAACTGATTAGAATTTCAATGCAGTATTCAGTTTACAACTTGCAAGGTGAGAGGATACACACCTAGTGCGGATGAGCTGCAAAGGATAAACACAAGTTGCACCCACAGCTCCAGAAACTGTCCCACATGCCAGGTGCACCAATGGTCCTGGCTCTGTACACCACCCAATTCACTCTAGTGTCAAGCAGAAGAAAAGCATTACTTGGAGTCCAAATCCAGCACAGCTACAGAGAAACAAAATTGAGTGCCATATAAGGAGGTAGGCTCCCAAATTATAATCCACTCTTGCAGCTGGTATGAAATTAGCAAATGAAAAAGATCATCATGCATGAACAATTAACTGCAGAATTGACTGGCCCATTTGAAACAATCATTTGGACCATTTTCTGCAGGGATTGCTGTGAGCTGTACATCACTTCTATTTGGTCACCTGTCCCAGCAACAAAGATCTTAGCTGCCAACAGCAAGAAAAACCTTTCTAGGGCAATGTTTGGCTGTTGGCAGAACCCAGTTGACAGCAAGCTCATGAGCAGGTCCATAACTACTCCAGAATTCCAAGATTATAGTGCCACACAATATATCAACCAAACAGTCCTCCATAATGTTCTAAAATATGTATGCAAAGATGGCCCCATGTGATCAATCCCCATGGTTTCCTGCAGGAAAAATGCAGTAGAGAGCAGCCAGATAAAATTCATAGAATTGTGACACTCATTCTGAGCCAAAGTTAATGTTGTAACATACCAGTGTCTTTAGCCAGATATTGGCGGGACAAGTTCTTGAGTGTATCGTAAGCTGCAAGGTCAATACCCGCATATGGCACCATACCTAGCAGGGAGGGAATCAAGCCCCTGTATAGAGCTCTTGGACCCTCTTGCACCAGAATATCCCGTGACAACTGCAGCAACATTGGTGGTCTGCCTGGTCCACTGTAACATTGTAGACGCGTCTTCACCAGATCCATAGGATAAATAGCTGTCTGGGCAATCGCACCTGAAATGGTCAACCTGAATTCTGTTATTACCTAAAAAGAATGGAAGTGGAGTGGCCTATCGTAACTTATAGATTCACAAAGAGGATGTCAAGGTGCGAAGAGAATGAAGGTGGAGATCCAGAAACACATGAAGAATTCTGGGGAGAGTGGTAAGCTATAAATGAAATTGTCTGCAATGCAATCTCCACTACCTCTGATACTGTCCTACCCTTTGGTCAACATTTTTGAGTCAGGAAGAAGATTGCAGCAGCAGCATTTGGTTACATATTTATGGACCTGCCATCCCTCCTGCAAACAGTCGTCCCCAAGTTCCTATTTCGCCATCTTGCCCATCCCCGACCACAACACGCTTCATGATTTCATAAGAATAGAACTTGATGGCTGATTCTGGAGCAACTTTGAGGATGTTGATTCCATTCCCTCGGAAAAACCCCATGAAACCACTTTCCTTATAAATGTGCCAAAGACCTGCTACCACACCTGCACCACTTGTCTGCACCTGGAGCAGAACTTTGAGTCGGTCCAACGGTGCAGTGGCTGTACGGCTCAGAGCTCCGGCCACTGCACCTGCCACCAGATAGCGCAAAGTGTGATGGCTCCCTATCCCCTCAGGAATCACTGCACCTTCTCCAATATCCACCAGATACGTCTTCTCCCAGTACTGATAGATGTTGGCCAGGGTGACTTCATGTGGATACACCCACAGGAAGTCCCGCCACTCGCTGAATGTGATTATGCCATTTTTGTCCTGATCCACATGCTGCACAAATGCTGCTAGCTCTGCATCTCCTACTTGAATCCCTGAATTCAATCCAATCAAGGAATAAACATGATGTGTGGATACTTATTATTATTATTTTGCAGCTTCTGTCAATTCTCATATTGCAAAGAAGATTGCTGGGATGACATGATATGTATCATAACACACCTGCTTCACTGCACTCATGTAGATGGCTGGACCATGCTTCTGAGTAATGCAGTGAGTACAATAAGCGATATCCTGTAACCTTTCACCTCATGAACTAGAAACTCCCTTTCTGGCTGGATGACTCTCAAGGACCTAGGAATTTCTGAGATGGATGCTTGCAAATTGCATGTACGCAGTCGTCGTCCTCTAGTTTCTGGAAACGGCGACGCTCTCAAACACAAAGTTCTGAACCCAGTTTCCATTACTTGTAACAACACCTAGTGTGTAGCATCTACTGCACTTTGGTCACAAAACACAGAAGAACACAAAGAAAAGACAGGGGAGAGGACGAGTGGAGAGATGATGATTTACCTGAGCTGGAGAGTGCGATCCGCATCTCCTCGGCCTCGATGACGCCGTCGCGGGAAACATCGATGGACTGAAAGAGCACATACAGCTCACGCTCCTTGGCATCGACATAGCGTCTGAAGTCAGAGAGGTCAATACGGCCGTCGCGATTGGAATCGCATACATCCAAAAGCTCCAACGCGTACTTGCGTCGCCCTGGGAACGACATGGCAGCCAGCCCCGCTTCGATCTGCTCATGGTCCAGGTAACCAGCTTGCCGCTGATCCAAAACCGCAAACATCCGCCTCACTCGCGCTTCCCGCTCTTCCTCGCTCTCCAACACATCCCCGAGTCCCACTCCTCCTCCTCCTCCTCCCAACACCACCGCAGTAGCCTGCATCTCCACTTCCCTCCACCACTCCTGAATCCCCTCCCTCCCACACGAAAAAACTACGACACACTCATGAGACAACCCAGCGATTTCATCAAACCTCCAAAATCTCCCACTCTAGTACTACCTCCACGATTCTAGCACTGCAAATTCCCTTCCGATCCCGATTCCGATTCCTTCCGCCCTTCCCCTCCCACTCTCTCTCTCCCTCCTCATTCTTCATCGCCCAAGACCGCCATCTCCGCGCAGCCGGACAATTCAGTAGTCTTCAATCCCAGACACAAAAAAATTCAATCAATCATTTTTTTTGCTAAAAAAATTGTACTAACACCAAAAAAATTCACAAATCCAAAACAATCTCTACTTTTTACGAGGAATCGTACTCCATCGAGCACAGATTACTCATTGAAACCGAAGAAGCGCAGACGAAGACAAAAAAAAGTCGGAGAAGAAGAAGACGAGGAAGAAAGGTGGTGCGCTGTGCAGCGTTCCCTTGTTAAGTGTTATAGGAACTTCATCCAAGCAACCGAGATAACACTTATAAAGGGATGACGGTAAAGTTTGGATGAAGCGTCATTGGCTGCCATCATCAATAGACTATGCCAGGCTATATCTAGGCACCTACGAAGTAGGTGCCTAGTTAAAAGTGTTTAAATGTAACCCACGTGGGTCTTGGGTATCCCTAGAATTTCTCTTTTTCTTTTTTTTTTCTTTTTTTCTGGGATGGGGGTTTTTTTGGGGCCCTTTTTGAAAATTTAGAGACAATTGGACCAATGATTGGTGAGATAGGTCTTCATGTGGTGTGCACAAGGGTAAGGTGTGTAAGGTGGGGCAAAAAAGGGCAAGATTCAAAAAAGGAAAGAGAAAAGTGGAAGGGTGGGTGGTGGGGAAAAGAAAAAAAAAGGGGGGGGAGAAGAAAGGGTGTTAAATGAAAATGAGATTTGACCCACATTGGATGAAAATTCAACCTCAATAATGGAGTAAACTAAATGGATGAACTTTTTTTCTTCATGGGTTGAAAGTCCATCCTTGTTTGGCCAAGAAAAAGGAAGGAAACGTGGAAGGGTGGGATAATGGGAAAAAGAAAGGAAGTTCAAGGGGTGTCAAATGAAGAAGATTTGACCCACATGGATGAAAAATAAACCTTGAACAATTAAGTGCACTAAATGAATGAATTTTTTTCTTCATGGATGAAATCAATCATATTGATTGTAATTTGCTATAAAAATGAGGATGTTGCTACATAAATGAAGCTAACCTTCTAGAATTGAAGTGTTTGATAAATGTGAATTGTGTTGGAGATGGATGAAAATTACCACATGCATCCTATTGACCATATTGATAAAAACCAAAGTACATGGATCAGACTTGCTAGAGGAAATCTCAAGCTCATAGATGAGATTGACTTCATTTGTAATTGGTAATATGCATGAAATGAATATCATGGATGAAAATTAACAAGAAGCCTTAAACTGAAATCATTGATGAAATTTCATAGAAGGGTGAAATTAACAGGTAAGGATGAAATTTGTTAACACATGAATTGTATCAATGGATGGAATTACATTCATGGATGAAATATTCTAGTCAAACAGAATTCACCACATGCATGCAACCATAAATATGGAGGAATCTACACAAATGAATGAATATGAAATTCATGAATCAAAATTGACAACATGGATGGTAAAATTTCCCATATGAATGAAATTCAATAATATGGATGAAAGTGACTTTTCCTCTCACATTCATAAACATCCATTTCACTTGTGTTTCTCACTCTTCATCACTCCCCAACAATATGTGCAATTGACCATGTGGATGAAAAATTGACAAAAAGATTTGAACTCATGGATGACAATGACAATCATCCACATTGTTAAATTTCATCTACATGGTCAACAACATCCACATAGTTAGTCTCTTCCATGGACACAACTTCATCCACATGGTAGCTTCATTACTAATGAGATTCCCATTATCATATTTCTACCATGGCCATTGTCTCATCTATGTTATCAATTCCATCCATACTTGCCATGTTGCATCATTGTGCTTTGATTTCATCCATGTGATGAAGTTCAACCATATTTTTTGATTGTATCTATGTCGTTCAATTTTCATCCAAGTGGTCATACTTCATTCATGCATCCATTATAAATATCATTCCACATCAATTTCATCTATGTAAAAATATAATTCCATATCAATTTCATCCATGTCATTTCTATCATATTCAATATTATCCTTTATATAGTCCCCATTTTATCCATCCTTTGGGCATAATTCATGTATATTATGGTATTGTACTTATATTCACAATATTGCAGATCAACAATGTGGCTTTTATAGATATAACATTTTTAATGAGTTTTTTTAAATACATTGTTTTGATGAATATGAGATAATAATTGCACAATATTAGTATGAAATGAGTGAAACACAATTTACATACAATTACCAAAAAAACTTTTAAAAACCCACAAAGTAATTAAAGTGGAAGAAAAACTCCATCCAAATTGTATTATACATGTACACCATAAATAAAATATATGTGCGTTATAACATAACTCCTAACAAAGACCCCTTAGATTAGATGAAATATTAGGAAATTGTATCCATACTAGGGTTTCATCCAGTTGGTTTACCCTATAATCCATCATCAAGAAATACCGCTCAGGTTGGATGAAATCTTCGATATTTCGTCAGGTCCTAGACATGGTGTCAGTTCCCTACTCGACTCATCTTAGAAACACTTCTCAACTTGAATGAGAACTTGCAAACTACAATGTAATCTGAAAGAAATTTTTTTCCAATTTTGAAGCTTTATTTGGTGGGGGCCGCGCGAACGCGAGCCCCCGCTGCCACAAATTACGACGTGCATGCCCCCCGTAGGAAGATGCTAGGGTCACCCGCTCCGTAGTGCAATGGAGCAGGGTCCCCTAGGCCATCGGCC
>Ga0209611_10010156_pt1 | contig 13958 bp, 17 predicted proteins | sample S1TSphgellanicum_3_FD_187693 | JGI IMG/M metagenome (GOLD analysis project Ga0209611, IMG submission 187693) | Host-associated microbial communities from peat moss isolated from Minnesota, USA - S1T2_Fc - Sphagnum magellanicum MG (SPAdes) (version 2) | ecosystem: Host-associated > Plants > Peat... | reverse complement strand
TTTTTTTTTAATGGCAAGTAATATATCACAAAAAATAGTCAATAGTTAAAGGCCAATAGCCAATAGTCAAACAATCTTGGACTATTGACTATTGACTATTGACTATTGACTATTGACTATTGACTAGTACCGCTGCCCTGGAATGACGCTCGTTCGCTTTCATAGCGTCTCCCCGAGCGAGAGGGCTCGCTAACGAATTCTTATACCGCAAGCGTTTCATTGATTTGGAATGGGTGGTTTATTTACGCACGGTCTTGTGTCTGCTGCAGAAAAGCGCTATAAATGTGTCCACCCCACCCCTGCTATGGTCAAACTGGCTTTAGTAATAAATCTTACCGCCACCCCACTTTTGACCAACGACCTTAGGTTGGAGGAGAATATGACCGGCGATCGCTTCTAAGTCCTCATCGGTCAGATTTCTCATTTGGGCGAAAATATCTGCGCTCTTAATGCTGGGGTGTAGTTCGGAAATCTCCACTTCACCATCGTAGGTAGTGGGATTTTTCAAGTAGTCCACCAAACCTTCAATGTTGTCGCGTGGTGGTGTTGCAAGCGACAGGCTTTCAGGATCTAGTCCGATATTCTGGTTGGTTTTGGTAACACCCCCAGCATGACACTGAGCGCAAGCGAAGTTAAATAAGCGTTTGCCTTCTTTGACTTGTTTAAGGCTGAGTACCGTGGTTCCGCCCTGACCGTTTAATGGCACTGTGCGGGTATCTTCACCCAGTTCCACCGCTGTTGCACTACTGACAAAAAACTGAAACGCTAGTAAAACAGCCGTAAAAATGCCAAGTAATCTTCTTAACATGTTTCCCCTTAACGATTTTAATTTGCAACACAGCTATGACAGCGATACTCGCTCTCCTGTTGCTAAGAGTTGGTAGTTGACTGTTAACAGTCAACTACCAACTCTTAGCCATTAGTCAGTTGACTTCGGGTTCCCCAACCTAGCGGTCATTACCTGTCGGATCGGTTTCAGACAAAATTTGGTAAATAATTGCCTTCACATCCTCTAACGCCAAACGGGTCTTTTGGTTCTTATAGGCAATTCCAAGTTGGTCACACATGGATAGCACTTTGTCCACAGGAATGCTGTAGTCTTCTGCTATCTCCGCGATTGATAGGTCTGCAAAACCCATAACGTTTGTTAACTGACGAGTAGAGATTGAGTTGCTGTAATACCAATTATCTCTTTAAGAGTGTCATTTTTTGCCTGTCTTTCGTACTCTCCCCCTCTCCCCCCTCTCCCCTCTACCCTTTCCCCCCTGTAAAGGTGACGCCTTGAATAAAATACCTATTGAAAAAAGCGTAAATAGCTAATGCTGGCAGAGTGAATACCATAGAGGCTGCCATAATGTAGTTCCAATAGCTAATGTATTGACCTTTGAAGGTGTTTAGTCCTAAGGGTAAGGTAAACATTTCTGGATCAAACAGGATCACCACTGGTAGCAAAAAATTATTCCAGCTACCCATAAACACAAAAACAGCCTGTGCAGCTAATGCCGGTTTTGCTAGAGGTAGGACAATATGCCGAAAAATACCAAGGGTATTTAATCCATCTAGTTGAGCCGCCTCCTCTAATTCTTTAGGAAAATTAACGAAAAACTGCCGCATCATAAAGATGAAGGTGGCATTGACCATGCAAGGGACGATCATCCCTTGATAAGAATTCAGCCAGCCGAAAGCTTTCAAAATCAAAAATGTGGGAATCAGCGTTACCTGTGCCGGAACTGCTAAAACTGCCAAAATCAAGAAGAACCAGAAGTTTTTACCAGTAAAGTGCAATCTTGCCAGAGCATAACCTGCCATTGAATTGAACAGCAAGTTTAAAATAGTGACGCTAATGGCAATAATCACGCTGTTGAACAGCCAGCGAAAAAATAAAGGTTCTTGTATGAAGAGTTGTTTATAGTTATCGAGAGTAAAGTGCTTTGGTAGAAAATTGGGTTCGCTGCTGACAATCTCAGATAGGGGCTTGAATGATGCTGAAAGCGCCCACAGGAAGGGGATGAGCGTGATAACTGCATATAGTGTTAGTACAACATACACTAGTATTTTCCAAGTTGAGAAAAGACGTTTCATTTTTGCTATTAAGTTTTTTCGCTTCCAAAGAACCGCCGCTGAATCAATGTAATAGTAATGATGATCGCGGCTAGCACAAAGGCGATCGCTGATCCATAACCCATCTGCAAGTTGCGAAACACGGATTGATATATTAATAAAACTACAGTCAGGGTGGCGTTATTTGGTCCACCATTACCATTAGAAAAGATATAGGACTGGTCAAACAGTTGAAAAGTGCCAATTACACCTACCGTTACGACAAACAAGGTAACAGGTTTAAGCAAGGGAACAGTGATGTAGATAAACTGCTGCCAACTATTGGCCCCATCTAAAGCTGCTGCTTCGTAAAGTGTTTGGGGGATGTCCTGCAACGCCGCCAAGTAAATCACCATATAAAACGGCGCGGTTGACCAAATATTCATAATCATGATGCCTTTGAGCGCCACGGCTGGATCTCCCAACCAGTTATAAGTGGGCAGCCCTAAAAAAGCGAGAAGATCATTAAGTAGCCCATTGGTGTTGTAAATCCACATAAAAATCAGCGTTAGAACCGCAGAAGAAGTAACTGTCGGCAAAAAGTAAAGGATGCGCCACCAGTTTTTCCCGCGAACACCAGAATTCAGCGTTACTGCTAGGACTAAAGCTAGGACAGTTTGTGTTGGTACGACAATTGCTACGTATTGTGCGGTATTTGAGAGAGCGATCCAAACCCGCTCATCTTCAACTAACCTTAGGAAGTTGCCGAAGCCAATAAACTTGTACTCAATGCCGCCTAAAAGGCGTACTTTATGCAGGGACAGAAAAACAGCGTAGATAATGGGTAGTACGACGAAAGCCCCTATAACCAGAATGGTTGGTGCCATAAAGAAATACCCAGCCAAGTCTTCTGTGATGTTCCACCTAGAATGTCTCCACCACTTTTTGACTTCCAACACAAACTGTACCTCCCAACAATCCTGCTTCCACCTAGCTGTAGCGATAGATGGGGCATCATTATTTATCGTACTCTTTTCAGTAGAAGAATGATCCCCAGCAAGTAGAGTGAGCGTTTGTCGCACATGGTAACCCCACACCCTACACCCCACACCCCGTTCTTGGTCAATCCATTGCCAAAATTTGCTGATTAGCCGTTTCTTGCGCCCGAAGCATTGCCTGTTGTAGCGGTTGCTGTTTCAGCATTGCACTGACAAACTGATTATCAAAATTGTTCATAATTGCTCCTGGGTACTTGCCTACTTGCCAAGGTGTGGCGTAATCAACCCCTGCCACGAATGCAGATCGCAAGGGATCTTGGTCATAACCCAACTTCTGGGCAACAGATTTACGAGTTGGCAAGGCAAACCCTGATCTTGTCCACTTCTCCATCCCTTCTTTGCCCGTGAGGTAGGAAATTAGTTCCCAAGCTTCGGCTTTGTGTTCTGCTTGTTTATTCATCACGTAGGCGACGGTAAAGAGCATTGTACCTTTTTGATGATTCATCCTAGGGACTTCTGAGGTCGCAAATTCCAGTTGGGGAAATGTCTCTCTCAGGTAGGGAATTGCCCAGTTGCCCTCAATGACCATTGCCGCCTTACTTTGACCAAACATTTCACTCCCTGAGTTAGTTCCAATATCAGATTTTTGTGCTGAAGAACGGTCTTTTTGATACTGGTCTACTACCAACTGCAATCCCTGCAAACTGACTGGATTAGCAAACGTGGCGTAACCATTTTGGTCAACGATTTGTCCGCCAAACGCTTTAATTTTGTAGGCTTGACGCGCTAACTCTGGGATTTCTCCGAAGCCATATTGATCTATTCTCCCATCTTGGTTGCGATCCACTGTCAGCTTCTGTGAGTAAGTGCGTAATTCATCCCAGGTAAATGGAGGACTAGTCAAGCCTGCGGCAGTAAAGGCTTTCTTGTTATAAAACAGGGCAAGGGTAGAAAAGTCTTTAGGAAGACCATAAATATGGTTCTCGTACTTGAAGCTGTTAAGTAACGTCTTCTCAAAGTCATCTGAGTCAAATTGGGGGGTGAGGTAGGCATCGAGGGGTTCTAGAACATTCTGGCTCATGAGGAAGGGAGCCTCCAGCACATCCAAATAGAAGACATCAGGAGCGGCTTCCCCAATCAAACGAGTCTTAATGACATCCATGTATTGATCGGGTATGACCTCATATCTGACTTTGATCAATGGGTGCTGTGCTTCAAAGTCTTTTAATACCTCTTGCAAAAGCTTTTGTTCGTTTGGGCTAGACCCCCAACCACTAAGTTTGATTGTGACCGGGGTTGGTGCTGTAAAGCTGCTGGGTAAAAGTGGGCTCTGACAACCAATCAACAAGATAGCGATCGCTATAAATACCAATCCCAAAAACTTCAACATGCTTGCTCTACTCACAGGAGGATGAAAAACCCTTTCACCCCACTTACAATCTTGATAACTGAGGAGTGATATTTTCTCAACAAAAATTTTTTTTGAGAATTTCTATTTAGAATGGCGAAGAATTTCCAGCACATCTGAAAAGAATACATAATTTCTTCAGCAACTGGAGTCATGCTTAGATATTTAACCTTTAGAGATAGGTCATGAAGTCCATCGAGCTTGGAACGGATGCTCCTCTGTCCCCTAAAACGTCTCAAACTAAAGCTTTGGAAACATCTCCCTATTCTACTACAAAATTCCGCACGCGATTCTCTAAGGATGATATTCGCGCCAGCCTCAGAGCGTCAACAGTAGATGGTTTCTGCACAACGGTTTTCTCGATTACTACTGGCGGCATTTTACTCAGTAATTTTCTGGTGGAATTGGGTGCTAGTCCAGTAGTTTTTGCGATCCTATCTTCTATTCCGACACTGGTAAATTTAATTCAGCCTTTTGGTGCTTACTTATCGGAACGCACAACCAGTCGCTTCCGCTATTCCATCTGGACATACGGTAATTCCCGCATTCTTTGGCTAATTCTCACTATTGGTATCGTAGGCGCATCCTGGGGACGAGTTGATTATCAGCAGTTAGAGATATTAACGCTTTTCATTCTTTTGTTAAGCCATTTATTGCACGCACTAGGATATGCATCCTGGCTCAGTTGGCTGGCAATGATAGTTCCCCGGCGACTGCGAGGGCGGTATTTTGCACTCCGCAACAGTGTCGTCAGTTTAACCAATCTGACTTGTATACCTTTAGCAGGGCTTGCTGTATCAACTTGGCCTGGTGGGACTCTACAGGGTTACGGAGTTGTGCTGTTGATTGGAGTCCTGGCAGGGGTTGCTAGCTTGGTGTGTGAGTACTTCCAGGTGGATATTAATCCAAATTCACAAAATCTTTATTTTGTCAAGCCATCTGAAAAAATACTGATAGATCTAACGGAAGCATCATCCCACAAAGTAGAGGCAGCAGGGGGAGATGAGGAACAGAGGGAAGTAACTTCTTCCTCTGTTCTGCCTGCCTTGCCGACCTTAAGTGCTATAGAAAACTCCCCAGCTTCTCCGTCTCCTGTAACTCCGTTGCCTGTGTCTAGCAATTTACTACAGCAAGATGTGACTTCTGATCAGCCTCCAGGTGCTGACAAAAGCATCTTGAGAAACTCTAATTTTTTAATATTTCTCCTGTATTTCGGTGTGTGGCAAGCAGCCATGTACCTCAGCATCCCCTTTTTCAGCTTCTATATGCTGGAAACGTTGAATCTGGATATCAGCTTGGTAACACTCTACGGCAGTATTCAGGCAGGGGCGAATTTGCTCATGCTGATTGTGTGGGGTAAATTAGCAGACAGGATGGGTAATCGTCAAATCCTATTTCTGGTTGGTATACTAGTTATAATTACCCCCATACTGTGGCTAGGGATTGGTAACGATGTGATTGACATCTGGTTGTGGTTGCCACTGTTACATTTATTTATTGGTGGCACTTGGGCGGCACTTGACTTGTGCAACAACAATCTACAAATAGAGGTAGCACCAATTGAACGACAGTCTATCTATTTCTCGTTGATCGCTGCCGTTGGCGGGGTCAGTGCCGCTTTTGGTACAATTCTAGGAGGGTTCATAGCACAAAATCCCGCCTATGGGGGCATATCGGGATTGTTTACCGTTTCTGCCGTATTCCGATTTGTAGCAATTCTTCCACTCATCTTTGTACACGAGCCAGGAAGACAATCTTTTACCCAAATGATACAAGCTCTATGGCAAGGTCGCCTGAAAGAAGTTAAGAGTTAGCTGTTAGTTATGAAAGGGGTGTGGGGTGTGGGGTGTAGGGTGTGGGGTGTGGGGAACCCCATACATAAATGATGCTATTGGTCAATTCGTGATGGGTCTGACCCCTCATTGACTCGTTCCTAGCCGTTACTGCAGGAATGCAGGCTTTGAGGCTCTGCCTCGACCAAGATAGTAGAGGCAGAGCCTCTTAATAGCGCATTCCCATACTGAGCATGGGAACGAGAGGTTAGAGGGGTGTGACCCTTCATTGATTCGCCAACAACATCATAAATGCAGGGGTTTCAAACAAGGACACCTTATTTCTTGTACTACCTATCTTGATCGGACATTCTTTCTTTTTTTTATACATAAATGTAGGGACGCCTTCCCCATTTGGGGTGCAGTTGTTTTATCTTCCTCTACACCCCACACCCCGTTCTTGTCCTGACTTTTATTAGTCAACAGCACTAGAACTCAAGGTTCTTGTCTCCCACATCACCATATTATGGGTTGTATTTAGTGTAGGTTGCTGGTGTAAGGCAATCAACTGAGTCAAAGTCTGCTTTAGTTGGGTGCGAGGTACAATTTCATCCACAAAGCCGTGTTTGAGCAAATCTTCAGCAGTTTGAAAATCGTCTGGCAGTTTTTCCCGCAGGGTTTGCTCTATCACTCGCCTACCAGCAAAACCGATGGTTGCTTTTGGTTCTGCTAAGATGATATCGCCTAACATGGCGAAGCTGGCAGTAACGCCTCCCGTGGTAGGATTGGTCAAAACTGGAATGTATAACAGTCTTTCTTCCCGATGACGTTGCAAAGCTGCCGATACTTTTGCCATTTGCATCAATGAAAGCATTCCTTCTTGCATTCTTGCTCCACCGGAGGTGCAAATAATCACCACAGGGTATCGCCGCTGAGTGGCTTGCTCAATTAAGCGCGTGAGTTTTTCTCCCACAACAGAACCCATGCTAGCACCAATGAATCGGAAGTCCATAACCCCAAGAGCTATCGGCAAGCTATTGATTTGACCTAACCCAGTTTGAACAGCCTCTACTAAACCAATTTTTTCCTGCATTTCCCGCAGGCGATCTATATAGGGTTTGCGATCGCGAAATTGTAGGGGATCACTGGGGCGCAAATGCTCATCCATTGGTCTCCAGGTCTTAGGATCTGTCAACTGGCGGATGCGTTCATCACTATCAACTCGATTATGATGCCCACACTCCACGCAAACCATCTGATTTGCCTTCAGGTCTTTGGTATATGTTAATACGCTACACTTAGAACATTTATGCCACAGCCCATCGGCAATTTCACGTTCTTGGCGTTCTTGGATGATAGACCCAGATTTCCGTCGATTCGCAAACCAGTCTAACAGGGATTTTAAACCGCGTGATTCTTCGTTGTTCGCCATTTGTATCTTATTTTAGTGTGTATTATGTCAAAAACAGGTAAAGTCCTTAGTCCAATGACTAATTGTTCAAATTTGCCTTCTAACCAATTCAGACATTATTTCGCATCTTCGGTTGTCAGCTTAATGAAAATACGTAAACCAATTCAAGTCTCTTGTTCGTCTTCTATAGGACTTAATAGTAGCAGTGCAGTCCACAAGTCTAGTGAATGTACTTGCAAAGCTGCTGGAGTGCCAGATCCCAAGTACGACTTCACCCCCAGATCAACAATTCTTGTTGGTATGTCATGAGCAGCGAGCAGCTGTTGCATCAGTTCTGCTTGCCAACGGGTGCTAGTTGTTAAGAGGGTAATCCAAGTCACAAGTTAATCTTATCAAAAGCTCAAAGGTAGATGGGGTAATGAAGTTTACGGTTATTGAGTGATTGTTTGTTGTTGGCTGTCGGTTGTCAAAAAAAGAATTGCAGGTAGGTAGACAAAATCGCCTCCCCGCCAAACAGAGTAATAACCGCTCCTAAAGCGAGGAATGGACCAAAAGGCATCTTTTGTCCCCATTGTCGTTGTGATAGTACGATTGTAACCCCGCCTACAAGCGCCCCCACCCCACAGGCAATAAAACCAGCCAGCAATAAAGACTTCCATCCCAACCAAGCCCCCATCATGGCTGCTAGTTTGGCGTCACCTGCACCCATTGCTGCTTTACCAAAGGCGATTGAACCAACTATGGCGATCGCATCTAAGAGCCACAACCCCAGCACTGCTCCTACTATTGCTGTCATCAGATGTTTTGCCAATCCCACCAAGCCAGTTTCTGGTGAGTAACCCACAACCATGTGAAACAGTATTCCCAGTATCAACCCTGACTGCGTAAGTGGGTTGGGTAGGGTCATGGTATCTAAGTCGATCAGCGATAGCGCTAATAACCAACTGCAAAAAGCCCAATAGCCAATTGTCAACAGCGAAAATTTAAATATCCAGAAAACTAGCACAAACATAACTGCCGTTACCGCTTCTACCACAGGGTAACGGACAGAAATTTTGCTTTTACAGTAACGACAGCGCCCCTTCAACGATAGCCATCCCAGCACTGGTAAATTATCGTAGGGTTTGAGTTGGTTTAAGCAATGGGGACAGCGAGAAGGAGGCCAAAGAATCGACAACCCAGCAGGTAGCCGATAAACTACAACATTGATGAAGCTGCCAATAGATGCACCTAAGGCAAAAACAATGAGACTTGCCGGAATGACCATCTTTGTTAGTTGTTAGTTGTTAGTTGTTATTTTTCCCAACAAACCACTATCGACTAACAACTATCTAATACATATACGATTCAATCTGATTTAACGGCACAAAACATTCTTCCGGCAAGAGAACTGGTTGGTTTGTAAAAATCACCTTACCTCGGTGGTGAAGACGATTAATTGCTACTCCTGAAGCTTGCCCAGTAATTTCTGGATGTACCTCGCAGTAGACATGGTATATTTGCCCAGCGGCTTTGATAACGGCAGGGTCAATCAATGCTGGCTGGTTCCTTTGATTGGTATAATTTGCCTGCCCTTGTTTTAAAGCGTACACCACTCGATGAATCTTGTTTGCTAGGTTTGTCTATAGTTTATCCGAAGTTCATCTGAAAGTTTCAGCAACAATTGCCAAAATTCCCGGCGAAAATTGTAAAATTATTGTTCGAGAGCCTGAATCAGTGCCTCACCCATAGCGCTGCAACCCAATAGATTCATTCCTTTTGACATGATATCGCCAGTGCGATCGCCCTGCTGTAAAACTTGCAACACTCCTTTTTCAATGTTGTCTGCTGCAGTTGATTGGTTTAAACTATAGCGGAGCATCATTGCAGCACTTAAAACTTGAGCTAGGGGATTAGCTTTATCCTGTCCAGCAATATCTGGGGCTGAACCGTGGACAGGTTCAAAAACTCCTGGACTAGAAGCACCCAAACTGGCAGAGGGTAACATGCCAATACTGCCAGTAAGCATGGCAGCAGCATCAGAGAGAATATCGCCAAACAAATTGCCTGTGACAATCGTGTCGAATTGTTTAGGAGTGCGTAGTAGCTGCATCGCAGCGTTATCTACATACATGTGGGATAGTTCCACATCTGGATACTCTTGAGAGAGTTGAGTGATGCAAAGTCTCCACAACTGAGAGACTTCTAAAACGTTTGCTTTATCCACCGAACAGAGTTTACCCTGACGTTTCCGTGCGGCTTCAAATGCTAAGCGCCCAATGCGCTCAATTTCAGATTCAGTGTAAGCCATCGTATTTACACCTCGCTTCTCACCAGTTTCTGTCTCAAAAATCCCCTTAGGCTTGCCAAAGTAAATTCCACCCGTGAGTTCACGCACCACCATAATATCGACACCTTCCACGACCTCACGCTTTAAGGTTGAAGCATCAATCAATTGAGGCAAAATTTTTGCTGGGCGCAAATTGGCAAATAATCCTAAACCTGCACGCAATCCCAATAAACCTGCTTCTGGGCGTAAATGGGATGGTAGAGAATCCCACTTGTAACCACCAATCGCAGCGAGTAATACCGCATCGCTGTTGCGACATGTATCTAATGTATCTGTTGGTAGGGGTTCACCTGTGGCGTCAATTGCTGCACCACCGATCAGCGCTTCCTGGAATTCAAACTGAAGATCAAATTTTTTCCCTGCGACTTTCAGCACGTCTACCGCCACCGCCATAATTTCGGGTCCAATGCCATCGCCAGGGAGTAAGGTAATGCGGTAGTTCTGGGTCATAGTTTTGTTGTGATTGGGTAAGTGGTTAAAAAATTCTTGCAGATTTAATATAATACCTAGTAAATGTACCGATGGAGTTTTTAATTTATTTAGATGTTTGTTGCCTGAATCGCCCTTTCGATGACCAAACGCAAGAACGTATTCGTTTGGAAGCTGAGGCAATACGACTAATTTTTGAACACTGTCAAAGTGGAGAATGGCTGCTCTTGACAAGCGAAATCATCGATATTGAGTTGAGGCGCACTCCCGAAGGTGCGAGAAAAGAGCAGATGTGGTTGTGGACAGCCTTAGCAATCACTAAAGTAAATATTAACCCAAGTTGCGGGTTATCAAGTACAAACTTACTATTTCAGGCGATCGCGCACTTCAAGGTGTTGGTGGCGCGTCGCGCCACCAACACTTTGACTTAAGCAAAAATATAAGTACTAATTCAATTTAAAGTATTCTATATTACTTAAGTGATAAATGCTTGTTGAAGCGTAAATGCAAAAATAAATGCCTCTAGCTTCAGTAGAAACCCTTTATAAGTAACTGCATGAATTGATTTTGGAAAGACACAAGTTATACTACTAAACACTGTTTCAATGTAATGCCTTGTATGTTGCTTAATATACTGATTCCACGGCTCATCTTGACGCTTAGAATTCTTTTTCCGCATTACTTTCAACGAGATTTGACTTGACTGTTCGAGGTCATCCTCAACAGTGTAATCGGTGTATGCTGAATCAGCATACACTTCACTTTCAGGTAGTAGATTTAACGGTAAGGCATTCAACGCACGTACATGACTAGGCGCTACCTGGCAAAAATACATATTCTACTGGAATACCGCTTTTAGTAGTTAATAATTGGACTCTGACCCCATAGAAATAGCGTTTTTTAGATGCAATATAACCTCTGTATTCCTCCGACTTTATTAACCTAACATTGAAAATGCGAATGTTATCACATATGGGTACAGGAAAAGAGTCTAAAAGATATTCCGTACAATCACTCATCTCTTTGAGTATCATTCCTATTTGATGAAATAAATCGTTAATTAGCATTGAGACATTGTGTAATCTCCGATTGAATCGTGATTTTTCTAACATACTTGGTATCAGCTTATGATCTTTCATATACTCACAAGCCTTACTGTGATTGCCACTGAAAAACATTGCCGCAGTTAGTGCGCCCCGTAATTATTTCTGCATCACTCATTAGGCGGCGCATGTCTTCACGATGTCCAATCGCCTTCAACAGGTCGTCAGTGATAGCATAAATGGTGATTATTTCATTAAGCATATACCCCTCCACATTTTCTGACTCGAGGGGATTTTATTACTTAAGGGACGACACGCGATCGCCTGAATCTATAACTAGCAACTTGGGTTAATAGTTTTTGCGCGATATTTGGATACAACCGCGCTTGACAATGCCACGACAAGAAGATGGAGAAGTCTTTCTTACAGCAACGAAATTCAAATGTCACTGAATAATCTTGCCTTTCATCTAGAGGCACTTGCCGAGGCTAGAGTGCAGTCATAAAGGAAACATCACGTTTAAGTGTCCCTATTGCAGTGGTGGACTAACTTTTGTTACTCAGGAACATGGCGCTCGCTCAGATTAATAAAAGTAGTGTTTCACTGTTGCAGTTGAGAAGGCGGCTATGCTGCTATTATCCCACGCTTAAAAACGTGGGATTAAAACGGAGCAATACGTCACACACATTTGCTTACTACCCCTCACCTCTCCCATTACCATTTCTCGGCTCATACCTAAGATAACGCCAAATCTCTTCTATTTATGCTCGATGTTGGGCGTGTAGTGCTTCATTCTGTAGTCTATCGCGATTAGCCTGCACCGCCATTTCTGCTATACTACGCACTAATTCAGTAGTAGATGTGGTCATTGCCTCTACTTGTGAGCTTAGGTGATCCATGCGTGTGCCAAGATCAATAATCGTACCCTCCATACGAAACAGCGCTTCATCATGTCGAGCGATCGCTTCATCATGTCGAAGAACGTTTTGTATTGTAATCTCAGCAAATCGCCCCAATGCTGCTTCAAGATTGTCTAAGCGACTTGGTTGGTCTTGAGTCATATTACCTCCTTGATGAAACACATCAATTGTTGTTATGTTGTTATTTGTGTTGTTATTTGAAAAACTCAAACTTTCTAAAAACCTTATCTGCTTGATTGTTGCTACTTCGTACATCCCTGGCTATATCTACTGGACTGATGGCTTTAGGTCTGATGTTGCCAGGAGCAATTAGCGGTACAATTCAACAAGCGGTGGGATACCAATTATTTTTTGTTTTGGTTTGTTTGCTGGCTATTCCGGGGATGATTACTATATTCTTCATTCGATTAAGAGCATCTGAATGATAAAAAAACCGCCCCAGACGCCGAGGGGGCACCAGAAAGAGGAAGGAGGAATAACTCCCATACAAGCGGATTTGATATCATTCCCCATTTAGTCTAAACTCCAGTTCTTAAAGTTTGGGCAACAAGATAAATTTTAGTCCATTCGCCCATCACCTCATGGGTTTTGAGTTTTAGCTGTTGGGCGATCGCATCAATTGCATTACCAGCTTTACGTAACTCCAGGATCTGCTGCTGCATCGCCGTCAATTTTTCTGGCAAAAGGTCAAACTGCTTTTGTGTTAGTCCCAAATTATGTTCTTCTAAGGAAATTGAGAGCCAGATCTCTACAAGTTCTGGTTGATTTTTCATGGCGAATACACGTATAGCATGGTAGCTAATCTTTTCTCGTAATCGATAGATTTCCTTAATTGGCTTCTGCAATTTTTTGGCGATCTCATCCTGAGACTTACCCTGCAGGTATAGTTGTAGCCACTGCACCGCCTCAGGTCCCAGGTTGTCGAGTAAATAATTTTCAAATTCCTGTTTGACTGTTTGGCGCAGTGCCAGTTGTTCCTCCTCCGGCTCTTGTGCTTCTTGGTATTCTATGATCATCTGGGTATCCACCAAGTTCACCCGGTTATCTCTATCGTCTGTGAGAATCTCTTCGGAAACGAGCCTGACTGAGTCAATACCGGGCACTTGGGTTAAGCCAACACGCTGAGTCCGACGCAAGTAATTCACAAAGCGATAGACTAATAATGGTTGATTGTGTACTGGTCGCAGACAATACTCTTCTACTGTGGCAAACAGTAACGCATTATGTAGCCTCCCGTCAGTTGCCAACGCGGCAATGCAAGCATATTGTTGTTGTATGTAGCTATCACTTTGTAGAAGTTCTTGTAGGACTTCTTGTAACACATCGACCACAGTCAGCTGGCGATCGCGGCTGAGGGCTACCCAATTTTGAATTTTATTTCTTAATGTCGCTAAGCTTTCTAGCCGAGCGATCAAATTGCGGTAAGCTTGTTCGCGCCCTTTTCCCAAGTAGCGTTCAAGTAAAATTCGATAGCGATATTCCATCGCTTGTTTTGCAAGATCCAGTTCCTTAGGGTTAAGGGTCTCAAACCGTGTTGAGTCACTTCCCATCAGCCAGAGAATAATACTTTCCCTATTGGTCTCACTTTGTTCTGGACACTCCACCGCC
>Ga0209611_10010153_pt1 | contig 13961 bp, 9 predicted proteins | sample S1TSphgellanicum_3_FD_187693 | JGI IMG/M metagenome (GOLD analysis project Ga0209611, IMG submission 187693) | Host-associated microbial communities from peat moss isolated from Minnesota, USA - S1T2_Fc - Sphagnum magellanicum MG (SPAdes) (version 2) | ecosystem: Host-associated > Plants > Peat... | reverse complement strand
GAGACATCTAGAGCCACCGAACGGAAAAGGGGTGCAAGGAAAGAGTCGTCGAGTTGAGAACTGTAGAGTCATTGTTGGGTGGAAGAAGGGGCGCAAGGAGAGAGCTGTTGAGTCGAAAGTTGTAGAGTCTTTGTCGGGCGGAAGAAGGAGCGCAAGGAGAGAGCCTTCGAGTTGAGAGTTGTAGAATCGTTGTTGGGCATAACTGGGCAGAAGAGGGGTGTAATGAGATGACAAGAGCTGCTAGGCGGAAGGGGGGCGCAAGGAGAGATCCGTCGAGTCGAGAGCTACAAAGTCGTCGTTGGGGGAAAAGGGGTAGGAACTCCTCAGTTACATGGGCTGTCCAAATGGAGCCAGGGGCGGAAAATAGGGGCGAAACGAAAGAGGGGCAGGAGGGGTGCCGAACTCAAGCGGGAGGGTGAGGGAAAACGTTCGAGGGAAAAAAAAAGGAGCGATGGAACGAGGGCAAGCCGGGGAAGGAGTTCAAAGGCAAAACACGACATTTAACGATGCATTTTTCTGTAGCAATAAAAAGGCGTCCGCATATCGAACCGATTCAAAGGAAAAGCCACCTGATATGTCGGAAAGTTTGAAGGATTTGTATCGAAACATCACTACAGAAGCCTTGAAGGTTTGTCTCGGTCATTTTTTTTATTGAGTCGTTAAAGCGAGAAGCCTCTGTCCAAGCTCCTCAACCCGGTATTATATTGTCCTTTTGTTCAATCGTTGAAGGTCAGCAAACACGAGCATGAACTATGAACATGCGGTTTTCCAAACGCCTCAACCTGGTTTTGTATTATCCTTCTGTCCAGCCATCGAAGGTTAGCGAACACGAGCAGGAATTATGAACAAGCAATTTTCCAAACTGCTCTCTAGTTGTTTTCCCATTTTGTAATGTTAGGGGCAAGAATTTGATAACCCCTAGGATCAAGTCATTTTTCTTTTCTTCAGGTTTAGGGTTAAATGCTAAGTATTAAGAGGTTTTTTGTACTTACGGAAATACACATGCATTTCGGCGTGTTGAGCTTGTTTGAAATGCAAATCATGGTCATTCGCAGTAATTCTTCGGTCCGTAATATCGAAGATGTGGTCGCGGTGCGTATATTTCCAGGAGTGCGCGTGAAAGGTTCTGCAGGTGGGGGCAGACCGGGTTTTCATTTTTCGATGGCTACGTGAAGGTTTATTGATGAAACAATCTAGCTACCCCATTCACATATGAGACATACACAGATATTAGAATATTGTCAGTGATGGTGCCAAAGTTAGTTGGAGAGACTTGGAGAAGGCAATGCGTCGTGGTGAAGGTAGGTCTAGAATGTTTGCTTTAGTGTCAATGTGCCAATGAACATTCTTTAACGTTACTACACTCACGCACCGCTAAATCAGACACTAGGGGGCCTAATTTATCTATTGCATAAAAATAACGACTCCTATCTATGTCATTAGATAGTAGTATTATGCATTTCAATAGTTTCTTGAGCTTGCAGGTCAAACACAAAGAAACAAAGCAAAAACATATTAAAACTCACAAACTACATTAAAACAAAATGTATTCAACTCAAAAAAAAAGTGGCAAACAGAAACAACAAACAAACAAAATACAAAGCAAAGGGAAAAAAATCAAGAAATCTAGGGAAAAAAAAAAACTTCTATTGTTAGATGAAGCTTGTTGGTGTTGCTCCAAGTTCTTCCACTTGCACAAGAGAGTGGAGAGGGAATACCAACGGACAAGGTGGAACAACAAGGCAATGAAACAACATTAGGGGGGGTGGGGGCAAGAGGTACTACAATGAATAGCAACACCCAACAACCAGCAAGGTAGAACAACAAGGTGTAATGGTAGGGTAGTAAGGCCCATCAACCAACAAGGCACAATGGCAGGGTAACAAGGTGCGAGTAGCAAGGCAATGAAAGGAATAAGGTCGTGAAAGCAAGGCACCGCAAGCAACAAGGCATGAACAACAAAACAACGAAAACAACAAGGCACAAGTAGCAAGGGGCGATGCGAGAATAGCAGGGTGCACCAACAAGAGCACAAGGTAGAGCAACAAAGCAAAAACAACAACAAAAACAACAATGCTAAAAAAAAATTAAAAAAAAACCTAATTAGAACTAAAATGCACAATGAACACGAGACATAACCTTTTATGCAATTTTTTAGGGTTTGCAAGAAGGAGCCGTTGAAATGTGATGCCTCCAACCTAACCTTAAGTTTTCATGGCAATTAAACCGTGAGACCCGGACCTGAGTAAAGGGTTACACCTTACCCAGTTCTCAGTTTTTGTTTTTTTCCTTTTTTTTAATCCAGTTCTCACGTGTGAATCGGTAGCCCATTTTTCAGTCAGAGCATCACTCAAGGTGATACCCTAAGGGAATCAGACTGAGATGCTCGAATGATGCCCAGGGGTATTTGTGATACCCACCCAACACTGGTATATACACCCCCGCCTCCCCTCACCCCCTGCACCTCCCACCCACAAGAAAAAAAAGGGAGAACGCCTCAACTCCATGATTCGACTTCTCTTTGGTTCCATGGAAATAGGTCCCTACTCGTGAATACCTATTCTCACCTCTCCTATTGAGGTGGGTTCAGGGTATCAATATTTATCACATCCAAGTTTAGTGTTATTGTTTGGCCTCCTCCCTCATGCACAAACAATAAATATGGGATAATATATACACAAGTGAGCCAATCACTGCCGTCGATCAATGAGCAGTAGGCAATGTGTGGCCAATCACTGGCACTGACCAACGAGAAGCAGTCATTTTCTTTTTGTCGGGCTTTTGAAACATTTGTTATCCAGGCACAAGTTTGGAGGGTTTTCACCCCATCATGATCCAAAATTTGTCATACATGCAAAGCAATTGTAGCGTTGTTGCTCGAGATGCTCTGAGGCCTCTTACAAACCCGTTTTCATGCCACAGGTATGCTTACAAGCCATTTTAGTGTTTCCACCCGAGATGGTCTGAGGCCACTTACAAACCTGTTTTCATGCCACAGGTATGCTTACAAGCCATTTTAGTGTTTTCGCCTGAGATGCTCTGAGGCCACTTACAAACCCGTTTTCATGCCATGGGTACGCTTACAAGCCATTTTAGTGTTGTCGCTGAAGATGCTCTGAGGCCACTTACAAACCGGTTTTCAGGCCAAGGGTACGATTACTTATCTCATCCAAAATTTTGCCGTACATGCCATTTTTGTGTTGTGATTGGAGATGCTCTTACTTAGCCCTCTTTGGTTTATATGTTCAAAAATTAGCCCTCATCCAAAATTTTGCCGTACATGCCATTTTTGTGTTGTGATTGGAGATGCTCTTACTTAGCCCTCTTTGGTTTATATGTTCAGAAATTAGCCCTCATCCAAAATTTTGCCGTACATGCCATTTTTGTGTTGTCATTGGAGATGCTCTTACTTAGCCCTCTTTGATTTTTATGTTCAGAAATTATCCTTCATCCAAAATTTTGCGGAACATGCCATTTTTGTGTGTTGTCATTGGAGATACTCTTACTTAGCCCTCTTTGGTTTATATGTTCAGAAATTAGCCCTCTTGGGTTATACCTTCACATAAGGCAGTCATCTTGGCGGCGGTGACAGGCAACAAGGTCTCCATAGCAGGGCCACACTGGATGCTGCTGCAGGGTGCCATGAAACTGACAGTCGAACAAAACGCTGGCTGCCGCTCTGACACAATGAAATCTGTTTTAGAAAATACAAAATTTGACAAAACGCTGGACAACACCAAGTCTGACACACAACTGAAGGAAGGACCCGTTTAATGCTTTAGAAAAATAGGAGATTTGACACTCAGTGTATTGGACCCTGTTTGATGCTTTAGAAAAATAGGAGATTTGGCACTCAGTGTATTGGACTGTCATCCAAAGGGACAGGCCACCAGTGTCTTCATGGAACCCTTCCTTCGGCTATTGACAAGAGAGCAGCAAATTCTGAGGTCATGCTCATTGCTAATTTATCTCTATACTCACTTGTAATCCAAAATTATTAGAATGGCTGGTACCCCAACACCTTGGCAGCTTCAACACTAATTAAATATAAATTTCAGAAAATTTGAAATTTTCAACAAAAAATTTCAAAGAAAAAATCAATTAACAAAAAATTGTGACAGCAAATATGGGATATTAAAGAATATTTTTTTTATTGGAATAAAAATTTCAAAATTAATTAATTATTCAACAAACATGTGTGGAAGCTGCTAATGTACTCCTACTGATGTTGATAAGAGCTAAGAGGCTTTCCTTTGCTCCGCAGGACATTGACATTGAATTTTGTCACACTTCAAAATTTTGTCATCCGCTTTTTTGATGTACCATTCCATTTGTCTGTTGTAACTTGTGACCCATTGTCTTTTCTGATGTTGTCTTTCTCTTCAATACGAGGAAAGTGCCCAGCCCAGCTTCATTAACACAAAAGTGATGTTGCCCATTCCTATTTGATCTATTGTTATCGTAAGAGCAAGTCCAGTAATATGATGGCCTGTAACCACTAATGTGGATGAATTTAAGGTTTCAAATAGCATGTAACTGGGTTTGGACAAGTGTGGGCTGCTTCTTTGATTTTGAATAACCGTCAATTCAGGGCATTTGAAAAATCAGAAACAAAGAACCACCGGTTCTGGGTATCAAAGAACCCTGTCATTCTTGGTCTTCCCCCAAACGGCATGATGTGTTTTAGTCCATTGGAGTCCCACAATGCAGATTGCATCCTTTTAACAGTGTAAATCTTTGTTGGCTCTGCCCATTGGGAAGAGATAAACGCATTGGTGTAAGATTTGGGCACACATTTTTTTGTCAATTTGATCAATTGGATGAAGAAAAGTTAAAATATGACAGTTTGGCTCAGCACCAGGGTTTTGGCCCAGCATTTTGGGGCAGTTACCTGAAGCTGATAGAAGGCACAGCAAAGATGCCAGCCAAGAGTGTAATAAATATGATCTGACTACTACTCCCTACTTCTGATTGGCCAATCATAAGGATTGGTTGAGGTGCTTTGCTATTAGTAGTCTCTTACATAGTATTTACGGTCCCAGTTTTATGGGCAGAGTTGGAAAAAGGGATGTAACTAAACTTGGCCGTGAGATATATTATTTTTGCAGGGTCACAGACTGAACACTGCTGGAGATGCTCTAATATCTATGTCACAATATGGTGGTACGGAAGGTTCATCACACACCATCTCTATTCACCAAAAGGCTCTTGGTACTACTTGACAAGAAGCTTTCAGTTTGAGAGAGTCTAGGACAGTGAGCCGTGACGTTTCTCATATCTGTGAACATCCTAATAAACGCTCCTGGCAGGCACATCTGCAAGGCTTTTTCTCTAACAGTGCTGCTGTTGTTGAGAACGTGGTGTGCAAACTGCAAACGTCTATCAGGTTGTCCACTACAAGGATGCCTTCTTGCTAGTCCTTACACAAACTCTGTTCCTCCCCTCCCTTCCTCAGAAAGACCTGCTTTGAAAATTTTGGTGTAATTGGAGGGCATGTTACTGGCCACATTTTCCCCTCTGCTGTTGGGTGCGTGCTTCAAAAAAACATAATGCTTGCTCCAGTTCTCCCCAATTTTTTGAAATGGACCCATTTTTTTTCTTTTTTCCCCTGTGATACCTGGCATGTACCCTTAGGGGATCATGAAGAAAAAGGGAAAAAATTTGAGCACTTATGGGACACTTGGTAAGGCCCTTATTCCAGTAAAGCCCATGGCCTTGGCTTTTATCCTACACGCTCAACTTTGTGAAGCCTACTTGCCTGCCACCACTTACTTCGTTTTGCTCTAATTTAGTGTAAGTGTCCTATATATTGTTACTTCTATTAATTAGTTGTCGGGGTACCTTCTGCCTTGTTTCATTGGCTACCAAGAATTTTTTTAATCTGTGTTTGTCCCCCCATCTTTGTGTAAACTAGTAGGTACCTGACGCCATGAGTGCGGGTACCTATAGGGTTTAGGGTTTAGGGTTTTGCATACACTAATAGGTACCTGACTCAATGAGCAAGGGTACCTATTGGGCTTAGGGTGTAGGGCCTTGTTTAGATGTCTGCTGAACACAGCAGGACTAGCAGCCATTCTCAGGCATACTTCTATGTACACAACCTGGCAGGAGATGAAAGCTGGATGCAGCTACAGTTGGATTTCCCCAAAGCTCTCTCCTCCCTCCTCCTCCTCCTGCCTGCCCAAAACCCAAAAGAAACCAACCTCCTGAGTCCTCTGTGAGCTTTGACCCAAGTTTATGTTGTACAACTAGTTTTTGGTCTAGTTTTTAGTCTCCCTTCGACACTTGAACCAAGGCAGGGTTGGAGGAGAGTAATGCAGACATTTCTGTGTCCATTTTCTGGCTCCTCTGGTCTTCTGGTACTAGTTATTGCATTGGGGATTTGCTTGAATGGCATAAACCAGAAAGTCTCTGTCGAAACTCAGAATTCCACATGGACATTGGACACACAATTGCATGACTTCTGTTTCCGTTCTAACTTCATATCCCCAGTACTAAACTACTCTTGTTTACATCCCCATTCCCTCCTCGGCTAGACCAACATATGGTGTCAAATTTATGTATACAATGGCCTCAACAATTTTTAGATCTACGGCTACAAAATTGATAGAAAACTTTTTCTCCCAAGAAACCATACAAAGGATAATGTCAGATTTTTTGGTAAATATCCATGGCAATGGCTGGAAATAACCAACAAGACCATGTGAGGATTGTACATCTAATTGCCATTGTGGAATATAGAGATCTAGATTGAAACTATTCACCAAATGAGTGTGTTAATTTTAACCCAAAAGTCATAAACAAATTTCCAACACCATTCTCCATAGTTGAATACTTTGCACAAAGTGAGGTTTAAATGTTGCACATGTTCCTCTTTTACAGCAACTTCACCAATGCCCTCCACAATAGATTTTGGATGAAGTACAACATTCATATTTTGATTTTTGTCAATAAATGTTGTTTGGGCCACTACATCTACACACAATTCAATACTTATAAATGATGGGTCTTGCTTGGTTGGCTATAATGATTGGCCCAAGTAGTTGAACATAAAATCATCTTTGGTCTTATATTGTTTCATTCGCTATGTTTATTGGTGGGGATAGGTAAACAATTCTACACCATGTACAATATGATAAACATCACTACATAAACAAACAGAAGGTATGGTTGGAGTTTCTCATAAATCTCTCTCCTCTTTGTTATAAGTGCTATCCTCACCCCCTAGAAATGTTAAAAGGAGCTCCACCAACAACAATACCTTGGCTTGTAAACTAATTTGGATGAAGTTCACACTTTAAATAGTGTGAGATTGAATTTGAACCTTTGAATATGCACAGATACCTTTGATAAGGTTCTTTGATATAGTGCTGTTCAAAAGAGATTGCAAAAATATATAATTCACTTTGATTGACCAATTGCAATTAGTTGACATTTAAGTAATCCTTGCTAGTGTTGTTTGAATTTTTGCATTGTGGTGATACAGTGACAAATTTTTTTGGGAAAATTTGCTGAAAAGATGAATTTTTCTTTGCCAAACTTTCAAGAGCAAAAAAGTGAGGAAAAAATGATTTTTTCTAAAAAAAAGAAAAAAGCTCTGAGATTCCTTGCTATACACTGGATGAAAATAATTTACATCCTACTTGAGATGCGGGTAGACACTAGTAGAGAGCCTCACATGCCAAATCTGGGTGGGATCTGTTCTTACTGAAAGAAATTTCCAGGATTTGTGACAGCTAACAACATCTAGCTTCCTCCTAACATTTCAACTTCCAATCCATAACACACTTTCAGATGTGTTTGACTTCACACCTTTCCAGAAGAGATTTCACAATGCATGTCCTGTCCTTGAGTTTATGATCACACATTTTGCAACAACATTTAGTCAAGATCTTGTTGAAAACCCTTTTCAACTTGAGACAAAAGAATCCCAAACTGGGCTTTCAAAAGTGTGAGTAGGAGCTTTAAGGGGAGATTCACAAACTCCTTTATTATGAACCAGCATGCAGCAAAGTCAAGCATTGCAGAACTCCACCCTTTTTTGCATGCTTTTACTTACTACTAATCCTTTGTTGTTTTGCATGCTTGAATGAGGTATGCAAAAAGTCATGGTGATCAATTTGCAGTTAAGCCAGGTTTTCAACTCCTGCTGATGAACTTGGACACTTGTTTCAGTTTTTTGGCTCTTACTTCTTCTTGCAACTTCAAATGTTTCTTTTTTCACAAAAATCTAAACACCCATGTTCTTGAAAAAACAACAACAAAGTGGTAACCTAAACCCCTACCCAAGGGCATGTGCACCTTGCACAATGGACTGCATGTGGGCCAAAAGGGTCTTCCACAGAGGAAGAAGACCTAGATACCCTCATGTACAATACACCTTACAAGGTATATAGAAGGACATTACAATATATACCCATGTTCATTGGGTATTTAATTTTTTTGTTAATAATCATTAGTTTCAACTTTAAAATATTTCAAAATCAGAGAACTATTATCTATCAGATCCAACTCTTTGATTTTTGTAAAAGTGAAGTTATGAACCCTAAAAATCACTCACTTAACCATCAAGGCTTGTTAATAACCATCCTTTTTACACTGGTGTATACTAGTGTTGGCCACTTATCATTTTTTTCCCCATAACTGGCTGATCCGGTTTTGGATATTTTCTAATCAAATAACCTAGACAATTCCATTTTAAAAAAAATCTCAATTTCAATACCCTTCATGGTTCTTAATTTTTTTCCTCGTGCAAAATCAGTTCTTACTTCATTCAAGTCTTTAACATCAATTTTAGATTTTAGACTTAATACAAAGACAATTTATAATTTTTCAAACTTTTCATGAGCCCAGAGAAAGACTAGCAAGCTTCATTAGAAAATCTAAATTTAGAACAAAAACATAAGATCACATTTTGAAATATAATCTACTAAAAAAAACACAAAAATAGTCCTCTTTCAATAAATCTCCCTCAAATGACCTTTCAAACTCATATAATTTTGTTTTGAAGTGTACCTCAAATTCTATCAATGCCACCACACTAAAAGGAGCCTTGGAACCAACCTTTGCATCATTAAGCCAATTCTTCTTCACAAAGATCAACATTTCAAGGCAACTTGATTGCAAGCAACATCTTCATAAATTGATGAATATACTAACAAGGGGAAAAAAAATTCAATTTCAATTTGAGAACTTATAATCCCCAATATTTATTTAGTTAAAAAGCCAATAGTTGGAAACATGGATTCATGTTTCTTCCACCACTCCAAAAGGCACTTGATGTTTTTCACATCAACTTGATACCTTCAAAATATTAACAATTCTCAAATAATAAGTTCCTTCATAAGTTCACTAGTGATTACAACCATCTCAAAGATATCCAAATTGTTATCTTCATTAATGTTGTCAATAAAAAATGTTTCAACTTAAAATAATGGATGGAAATGATGATAAGATGTTAAGAACATAAAAAACAAGGATCTCCTATCAAATTCTTTAGCTATGGTCACCCCTTGCTCATGTCTAATAAAAGAAGAGATAAACTTCAAACTTTTGAATCTAAAATTTAACATTAGGTCTAACATATTGTGAGATTTCTTCTCATGTCTTGTCAATAAGGAAAGGAAAGACTCAATCACCCCCACAAACTTCTTTTTTTATGTTCCTTGCAAGACTTACCAACTCAATATCAAAGCTTGAAGCATCATCAATTAAAGCATCCAAAACAAGAAGATAATTCATTTCTTCCTTTAGTTTGAGGTTCATGAATATGGTTGCATTCAATGCATCACTCAACAACTAGTGACCCCTTGATTGGTTTAAGATGCAATCAATAATAATAAGAAACAAAGTCTCTTCAATAATTTGTAATTTACGCCATCTGGGAGAAGGGGGTATACAACTAGTGACCTTAACACCAATTTGCCTACTATAACAAAAGACAATAACTTTTCAAAATTGAAGAGCTTTTTGAAACATGATCACTTTGCTTGTAAACTCACACAAATCAATTATCTAATTATAAAGTAATTTTTTGCAATGAAAAAATTCAAAACAGTAGTTCAAAAAGAAAAAAAATAAAAATAAAAATTTACATATCATCTTGTTTTGACTGGTGTGTTCAATTTTAAAGACTTAAAGCTTGTAGCCATGTAAGCTTTCATCCATTCTTGTTTCCCTTCTTTTGAATTTTTAGGAAGTGTTATACATTTTTGCAAATTTGCCTAGGAAAATTTGATGAAAACCTATTTCAAGCCTTTGCACACTCTTTCTTGATCAATAGTTGCATATTGACAAACCTTAAAGAAGGCATGTCTAAAACATGTGCCTTGAAAACTTTTATCCACACCCAAAGTTTCACAATTGATTACCAAATTTGAAAGAAACTATCATGGTACTTAAATTTGACCTTTCATCCTTGACATAAGCAATATTATTCTCTGTTAATCTAGCCCTTTTTAAAGATCTTATAGATTTCTTGCTAATGTTTGACCTAAAATTTTAGAAACTTTAAATAAACCAATTGTGATATGTTTTGGCACCCAATCTTTTTTTAAAAGAACACAACGAATGAAAAAACATTAAACACAAGCTTTTGAACATCCAAAGATCAAAACTTGCAATAACAAAAACATAATTTGTCAAAACTAATAAGACATGTTTATTTTCTCTTTTCAACTAAGTTTGGTAGCACTTTTTTATTAAAGGTTTTTTTGGAAAGGGAAAAACACAATAACATAATTACATTACCAAATGTTTCATCCAAATATTTTCAACAAACTGAATGGGGAGATGGTTCTTAATGACAGAAAAAGTCCCAAGTTTTCCAAAAATGTTTTTTGGTGCACATTTTTTTAGAAGGATCAATGGCCCCAAAAATTATTAGAAATTGCATTCCCATTTATTGAGGCCTTTTCTTTGCAATTTGTTTTTCCATTGGAATATTCATGTTATCATTTACTTCTTCTTCAATGGTTGACATCCGCATGTTTTTGCAATGGAGTTATACCATTACTTTTAAAATAAGACATTAGACGTTTCTTCAACCTTGTCCTTTGGTTAAGAGCTATAGAAAACATTAGATTATTATAATAGATCCCATAGTGCACCAATTGTGAGACATTCACGTCCACTTTTGACCCAATGTCATTAACATAGTAAAAGGACCAACACAAAAAAAATTTCCCATGAGGTTTTCAACTAATTCTTCATTCACATAATTTTTTCATGATTAAATGCAATGTCTCATCATTTTTTGATTTTGAACTTGGCAATGTTTCAAATCTTTTAGACCTTTCCTCCTTAGCTTTCTCCCCCAATGCGATTTCATTTTCATTCATGAATATCTCAAAACTCCCCTCCACATGTTTTCAAAATTTGTTAATAGACTAGAGTTTAGAAAGCAAAAAAATTTAAATTTTTTTTAGTTTTGGCATTTGTAATTATTTGTTTCAATAAACCAAAAACATGCAAATAATGTAAACAATTACAAGCATTTACAAATTCATCACTCATTCTTTTCAAGATGATGCATAACGAAGAAAAAACATGTTGACAAAGAAATGCAAGTGCAAATGAAGGTTAAATGATGTCCTTGTTATAAACATGGGCTTAAAAAGAATGCAAGTCAAAATGACTCCCTTTCACTTCAAATTAAAGTGTAATTTGCAATAGATGATTTTACATAAACAAACCACAACAAAAACTCAACTAACCTTGATTTATCCAAAATCCAAAACCTAAACAACCATATAAACAAACCCTTGCAAGCAAGAAAAGAACCATGCATGAGAAGAAAAAACAAAACCCAACAAACAAACCCAAAGGAAAAGAAAACTCACTCTTTTCACATGCAAAGGTTGTTATTATTGCAACCTACACATCGAAAGCAAGGAGGAATACCATCACCACAAAAAGGGGGAAGTAAAACAAGTAGTAACAAGGTGATAGGTAGGGGTAGTGTCACTGCTTAAACTAATAATGTGCAACTACAAAGTAAATGCAACACAAGGCGATGATGAGTAATGAAAGGCAACAATGAGCAACAAAAGGCAATGGTAGTAATGGAAGGTGATGACAAGCAATAGCAAGGCATTGACACTTAACAAAAATAAACACAAGACAACCAAAAAAAACAAGAAAACAAACAAAAATAAAAAAACAATGAACATTGTGGGCCTTGAGGAATTGGCTTTTTATACAAATATTTCTCATCCCTCTCCCTATTGCACAATGTGGTGGGAACCACCTCAAACCCTAAAACTAACCTAACTAACACTAATTAATCTATTAACTAAGTAAAAACTAGACTTGGGGGTTCTATTAGACCTACCCAAGGTTCATGTTTTGAATTGAATTCAAGATAATCTAGTTCTTATTAAATCAGTTCTTTCAACATATATACCTTTCCGGATAGGTATCAGTTCAGTTGATATCAACTAGCCTAATTGATATTATGGTTGGTTCTTTTGGAAAAAAATGAATTGAAAATTAGTCCAGTTGTCAATTTTTATTCAATACCCAGCCAACATTAGTGTATACCAATGTTGGGCGGTTCTCAAATGCCCATTTGATTTTTGACCCAATTCTTAGCCCAATTCTCAAAATGAAAATTGATTGACACTTTTACATGTGAAAATTGGATTAAGAATCAACCTCAAGTTTTCACACGAATGAGATTTAGCCATGAGAACCGGTTCAACTTTATATTTATATATAATTGAAAAAATGAACAGAATCTCTAGTAAAACTTAAATTTGAATCTCAAAGTTGTTGGCTTTTCTCCTTTTACTACTATTACTCATCTCCCATTACTCTTATTCTTTTTTTGTTGTTGTTATTCTTTTCACATGGTGTTGCTATTTTAGCATGATGAAGTAATTAAATTATTAAATATTAAATAATTAAAATTGATTTTAATTAATAAAATAATAATAATCGAGTTGTGAAAATTAGATGTGAAAATTGATTGTTATTGTATATGTGAGAACAACCCAACACTAATGTATATCAGTGTGTGGGAGGAGGAAGGGGGGGGGAGGATGGGGTGAAAGAGGGTACTAGGCTAGAAACTTAGTACATGGATTGACACTTGTGACCTAAAAACAATGTCAAATGTTTTATGTGGATGAAAGTAGAAAACCCTAATTCAACTGTGTGGCTGAATTGTTGGAGGTGTGGTGTTTTAGGGGTGTTGAAAAAGTTGTTTTCTTGTTTTTCTGTTTTTGGTTTATTTTGTTGTTTTGCAAGTTATTGTGGAAGGATCTTGGTGAGATGGTTTCAATGATGGAACACGATCTTGGTTGCTCAATGGAGACTCATTATGAGTTGTGTGAATCATGGCTTTGCAAGGGGTTTGGTGAGGAGATTTCAAGGGAGCAAAGGGATGAGGAGAAGAAATATATATATGAGGCTGGTTGAAGGAGGAAAATTGATTTTTTGGCAAAGAAATGAAGCTAAGTTTCTAGATTTTCATGATAATTAGCAAGTGTGCAGTGGATTTTGGATTTTTGGATTATAATTAGTTAGGGGCAGAAGTTGATCAAGACTTTTGGCTCTCATAAAATCCTGATGCTTGAACTTCCGTTGTGCTAAGAACATCAAGAAGAGATTTGGAGGTCTAACATTTTTTTTTTAGGGACCAACACAAGGGAGATGATCAGTGTGTCAAGGATTTCAGGAATGGTTGTTGTGGCATCACCATCTTTGATAGCTTGGGGGTCTTAAGTTGAGTGTGCAATGTGTTCATTCTGAGGAGAGAGTACCTATTAGATAGTGAGAGCTCCGGAGATTTGGGGAACAAGGGATACTGGAAAGTGTAATAGATCATACTCATCGCTTCTGTCCCAAATCTCTATCCAGTCTTTTAGAGGAATCATGCGATGAAATCAAATTGGTATCTGTGGGATTTATGTTGTTGGGGTATGAGTTGCCACTCTCATTAAACATCTAGTTGACTACTC
>Ga0209611_10010151_pt1 | contig 13963 bp, 11 predicted proteins | sample S1TSphgellanicum_3_FD_187693 | JGI IMG/M metagenome (GOLD analysis project Ga0209611, IMG submission 187693) | Host-associated microbial communities from peat moss isolated from Minnesota, USA - S1T2_Fc - Sphagnum magellanicum MG (SPAdes) (version 2) | ecosystem: Host-associated > Plants > Peat... | reverse complement strand
AACAACCCTAATTTAGATGTTTAATTGCAAAACATAGTTTCAATTCCCAAGTTTAAAAGTCAAAGTAATTATAGACACATGGCATAAAATTAAACCTAAGTTGCAACAAAGTATTTGAATGTTAGCTTTACACATTATAAGGTATTCATACTCGACTTGGCAATGTTTAGTCCACAATAGTCACATGCATCGAAATTAACAAGGAAATTCATATCATTAGTTGAAGCACAAAGACTTTTGGAATGCCATGAGTTCAATATAAGACAAGTTCACATCATGACATGAATTCAAGCACTTCCATGCACATTCCTCACTATCTAGCAGAGTGGTGAAAGTAGCTTATATGTAATGATTTATGATTAGGAATTAAAAAAAGAGAAATGCCCATAAAGGAATGCATTTTGCTTTTCAAAATGCTTGCATCATTTAAAATATTTTTTATTATGATATTTGGTGGGTATTTGTTAGATATCATGATAAAAAATTAAAGAAAAATGAAAATGTGTCACATTTCACACCATGCAACACCCCAACCCTTGGGCGTTGCCCTATGTTTACCATCCATCGTTCATGGTGCATTGGTGGGGGTTGGTCCACTCTGGCTAGTCATGGGGACCAACATATGTTGGGACCACAATTGTATAATGCAACATATGAACAATACATGATTCTTGAAATAACATGATTTTAACACCTTCATAATGTAGATAATGAAAACATACTTGAAACTCAAGGGTAGTTTTAATTTGGGGGCTTTAGGACTTATGTTACATTCACACCTAATGGTAATTCAATGTTAAAGGAGTAAGAAACTTGGCAATATTCACACTAATAATGTTACCTAACATTGAATCTTTTGTGTCATCCTATGTCGCAACCCCACTTTGGGCTAAGTGTGAGAATGCAACTCACACTCCCAAAAGTGGGAGACTTGGAGTCCTCCGGGACTCCTGAAAACTCAGAAGACGATTTGAGGGGTCAAATCTCCTCACATTGATGCATTTTTTATATCAATGGAAAGGTCTTGAAGTGTAGATGCCCGAAATGGCCTCGCACGGGCCATTTGGACATCTGAAGCCTAAGTTATGGCCGAAAGAAAGGCCAAGAGTCAAACTGCCAGTTTGACTTCCGACCATTAAAAGTCGGGAATCGACCTCTTCCCGATGTCACCTCAAGGAATAGAACATGGCGTTGAAAAACTCTCAACGAGAGCTACAACTTTGGTTTAAACCTCGTCCCGATCCGAATTCGGGGCGAGGAGCTATGAACGTCCAAAGTCCCGGGACTGCAACCCGTGATAGTTTCGGGACTCCAACTTGGGAGTCCTGGGAAAAAAAGCCATTCGATGTAGCCTCTGCGGTGAGACATAAAGAATACTATATGAGGGAAGGTGGTGGCTTCCTTCGAGTTCGGGCCGTGGTGAGTCTTGTGTGTCAAAGTGCTCGTGGCTTGTCCCAACACCCAAGGGTGTTCTCGAATGCTAATTAACCCTCTTGTGGTTGGTTTTGGATGCAGATTTAAGCTTGATAATCTAATCCTTCTTCCTAGTCTAATCCCGAGACTTTTAGCATGCCCCTTTACCCCCTTTTAATGTTGGAAGTCGGGAGCGGCCCTCAAGTCCCAACTTTCCGCAACTCAACATAGTTTGACCCTCAAGTGGGTCTAACAAGGGACTTAGGAGCGCGTCATCCTAGGTGGCACAAAATGTTAAGTTGATGTTACGGTGTTGGTAATTCTATGTTAGCTACCACCAAATCTAACAAAATCCTATATTTTAACATTAAAAGGCAATGTTAGCTAGTAGTCTCGAAAATGAGGCTTTAAATAAATGGTAAATTAACATTAGTTGTTTTCTACAAGTTTCCCAAGTTCTTTCATTTCCTTCCTTATTTTCCTTCCACATTCCCCCCCATTGTCATCTAACTGCCTTCCCTGCCATTATTTTTCCACTTTGTTGTTATTTTCCTTCTTGCTCAAGAAGTTCAAGAAAAACATTTGCTATTCTTTTGAACCCTTCAACAACAAGCAAGGAACTATTTAAGACAAACAACTCCAACTATAATGATGACCAAAGTGAAAAGTGTAAACAAATTCAAAGCCCTCCTACATTTTGTGTTGCAATGAAGGTATAGGAAGGGAATAGAATCTTGAATTGTAGATTTTTTCAACAACAAGTCCATAATAGAATTTTGTAACGATAACAAGTCTTCAACAAGTGTCTTAAAAAACAACCAATTTTTTCAATAACAAGTCTTCATGTCAAGAATCTTGAGTAATAGATCTTCAATAAAGATCTTGAACAACGACCAATTCCTTCAACAACAATTGGATACTTGGCCATTTTATGGTAATAATAATAATCCTTAGGTTAAAAAATAATAGGTTTAGAAATAATGATGTGGGTACTGTTGCTTATGTCATGCACAAGTCTAGGCAACCCACACCATTGCTTGAAGTTTTTCATCACATTACTTACTCTTGCTCTTGTTGGCCATGCAATCACCTTTTTGAAAAGAACATTCATAACTGCCACGAATTCATGTAGCACTTCTGAAATTGTTGACTTGTTGATTGCAAAAATTTCACTACACATCAAAAGGTTGGTGCCATGGGCTAGTTAATATATCGCACATGACACCCATATTTCAATTGGAATAACTTTTTGGTATTGGGTGTCTTGCTTCATTAGTACATGTCACAATTGGTTAACTATGTGAAAAAGACAAGCCTTTGTCATTCTAAAATTTTCAACCCATCTATCATCCTTGTACTCATTGAGAAGAAACCAAGAGAACCAAGTAGTGCTCCTTGGTTTAACCCAATGACCTAAATCTTAGGATAGAAAAAAAAAGGACCTAGAAATATGACAATCATCAAGGCAACTACATAAAGTAGAAAATAAATGGTAGTTTCAGCCATAGATGGATTTCAGTAGAAAGAATTCAAATCCATGAAAAGAGCTAGGAAATGGGAGGATTAAAAACATGGTCCACAATCTAGAATAAAAGCATACAATTCATTGTGAAAAAAACTCTTTCTTGTATATTGTCCATGGTACTGAAACAAAAGAGGCTGAAACTTATTTGATTAGTTTAATGATTTGAATAATAGCATTGCGAAAATTCCAACTCCTGTAAACTATGACCTAGAAGTAGAATTTGATCTACACACGTGATTTGCAATTAAAAAATCCAGTGAAGGGAAGAAATGATTTGAAAGCATTGTAATTTAAGGTTCAGGAAATGTGAACATACATAGGAACATAATTTGAAGACTGTTGATCATAGGTAATAGATCCTATTGTAAAGCTCACAACTTGCACAAAAGAAAGAAAGCTTGTTGCATTTGGTGAGTGACCATGGTGAAAAGAGCAAAAGGTAGTTTGCAAAAAGCCAGGGCAATCAGCCGCCTCTAGAAACTCTATGGCCCGAGTGAAGCAGCACTCAGACTTCAACGTATGAAGAGATTACATAGTCCAAAATTAGAGGTATCTGACGATTATCTATTTATAATGTAAGTTATTTGTGGATGTTGGCACTTGAGACAGCTGCTGTAGCAAACACACTAATAATAGAAGCTTCTTTCATTTAGAAGCAGCTCTAATAATAGAAACTTCTTTCATTTAGAAGGAGCTCCAAAAAAATTAGAGATATCACCTATGAGTAGATTTCAAAACTCCATTATTTATGTGCCTTTGGCTGGACAACTTGTCTTCCAGAGAGCACGTTGGGGGCTGGTTTAGTGTATCTGGCAACAATTGGAAAGGCATAACACAATTCACAAATTGGGTTAAACAGATCAAGACTAATGTCTTCCAAGTTGCAACCTTGAGATGAATCTACAAAAACCGTCCAAGTTGCAATCTTGAGATGAATCTACGCAAAACAGTCCAAGTTGCAATCTTGAGATGAATCTTCGAAAACCTTCCAAGTTGCAATCTTGAGATGAATCTCCGAAAATGTGCAAAAATATAGCTTATGAGCGCCGGCTCTGCTCTCTTGTCCATTTGTCTGAAGAAAATTATCAAAGCAACTTAATTTCCATCAACCTACCTATGTAGGGTAGATGTGAGTATAACACACTAGGGAACAGGCAGGGTTTGGCTGATTTTGGCTACAAGCAAGCCTCTGGCCCAAGCCCAACCTGTGGCTCCCCAAAATAGTGGCTGGTGCTTTTGTAGCAGTTCCATTAGGTACACAATTACATTTAGGGTTTTCCAGTTCAGGATTTGTCTAAGGTAGGTCTAAGGTAAGTCAAGGTTAGGTGTAGGCTAGGTCTAGCTACGTGCCGTTTTCTTGCTGTTTTTGTACTTTGGCCCTGAGAATGAAACCAAAACGCGCTCTTAAGTTGCTGGGTGTGCTATTCTGCGAAGGCCAAGGCTAGCCGGGAGCAAGGACTAGAGTTTTTGTTTATGGATTTGTTTTTCTCAAAATGGCTAAAAACATGTTCTTTTTGCTTTATGGTCTTTGAAAAATAGCCAGAGTTTTTCACTGGGTTCTAGCATGTGGCAAAAAATGTGAAGGATTCTTAAATGTTTTTTACTTGCTTTTACCTTTTCTATAGCCAAATCTGGCTAAATAATCTTGTGGAGGATCGTCAGTTATCCATCCAAGCAGTGGAACCCCACCCAGTGCAAATTAAAATCAGGGACCAAGAGGAAAAAAACCCGGGGAGTTGGGGGATTAGCACAAGAATGGCAAAGGTGGCCCCATTCAGTTATACCAATCAATACTGAAAAACAACCATTATTAACCCGCAGGTGACTTCAATACTTAATTTGACATCTTTTGTATGTGTGTGTGTGATGCAGGACACCAAAGCCCCAAGGGTGGTTGATATTAAGATTTCCCTTTAAAATGTTTCTCTTGATTTGGGCTATGTAAACCCACACATGAAACAAACATTCCTAAAATGATGAACTTATGAATGTACTCTTAATTTGAATTCAAAATCATGTTAATCAGTTGCTTATTGCATATGTACATTTAGTGAAAACTTGAAAGCCGAAAATTTAGGGTGTGAGCTAGATGCAGACGTGCCTGCTACTTTTACCCTTTGAAACCAAAGAAGTCATTTTTGGTTGAATCGCTTATTTTCTACATGCAATCCAATTACATGATTTTCCATAGATAGTACAATGTGTTCAATCCACAAATGTCAAATTTTGTGGGAATGATTTATAATAGTTTAAAATAGATCATGGAAGGTAGTGAAATTATGATAGTTCATCTTTAATTTTAATGAAAGGATGCCATCAAAAGATTTTGAAATATTACCTGGTAATTACATAATTTAATTTGAAAACTGTACAGGCTCGTCACATAGCACAGCCATCAAGTATACAGTGAAAATTTTGATTTTAATATGTTGGTTCATTTTCTTCTAATGTCTATTCCAAGCAAATTTTGATCTGTGTGTTAGGATTCAAGTGTTAGATTCCATTTTCATAACTGGATTTCTTAACAGCCTTGAATTAACAGCCTTTTCTCACATGTGGCACAGTATATTCTATATACTTCCACAAATTGCTAAAATCTCTTCTCACAATCACTTTATAAAAAAATTAAGGGAAGAATTTGGCAACATGCTAGAACCTATGGTCTAAATATGGTTATTTAAAAAAACTCCTTGAAACATGGTGAATTTTCACCATTTTTAAAATTAAAAAAATCATTTGTATCTGATGCAGAACCCCCTTTTTTTGGGTCACAAAGCAGTGAAAATCCCCAAAAATAAACATTTGATTATGAAGGTTGCTACTACAACAACCAAAATCGTCTTTTGAATTTTAACCATAATTATGCAGTTCTACAAAGAATGTGAAATATTTGGGGTAGGAAATAGGATAAAATAATTTAGACATTCATATCTATGTTGGCAATACTTTCCATCAGAGAGCCACAACATGTGTATTCCTAGTTTCTTTGGGTTTTTTCCAAGAGTCTGGCTTCACATGGAGGGTCATTAATGGATCTCCTTTTTAATAATCCCATTGAAGAATCACAACTTTTGAAAGCAACTAGTGTAGCCTGTGCTGTTGGCCCAGGTGTGATTACAATTGAGGGCTCAAGTGATTTTTCCTTCCAAACTCAATTTTTGCAATTTGTTTGAATTTCCAGCAACAAAATCTACTCAAAAATCAATATCTTTCACACCTTAGGTCTGAAATAAACTCTATTAACTCTAACTCACAGAGGGCTTTTAGACAACACCAAGAATCCGTCCAAATTCCAATACAGTTTTCAGTTTCGATTTTAGTTAGTTTTCATTGAGAAAATGGTATAATAATCAATAACTTCCAAACCGTAGCTCCAAACAGTCTAAAACCAACTCAGTCCACCCCTACTCATTGAGAGCTTTCCAACCATACAAAGAGTGTGGCATGAAGCATTGTGGTTTGGGAGATCTCAGCATGACAAAACAAAACAAACTATCTTGCTTCATAAATAGATGAGATAGAATTTTAGATTTCAAAAAAGACTTAGATTCATTTAACAAAAAATTTCAAGGAAAAAAAAAACAGACTTGAGGCAACATTAACAAAATTAAGCAAAATGGTCATCAAGAGAACAATGTGTCAATGTTTTAAAAATATTACTGTGTTACAACTTCCAAGGTCAGCAGCCTTTGCTAAAAATGTGTTATGGACTAGGTAACCAGCTCCAGCTGCTTGGTTACCAAAAATAATGGAGCTGTGGAGCTGGCAAGGTCACTTTTACCAACCAAGCAACTTGAGCTAGTTATTGGACATAACAAGCTGTCATGAGGATCAAGATTCTCCTTTTTTATCCATGTAAGGAACGTTTATGAAAAGTTCATCCACACACTAAAGGATTATGAGAGCCAATGAGAGGCCATGGTGGTATCTTGTGCTAATTGCGTGGGTAACTAACAAAATGAATGTCACAAGTTGTGGGTTGTAAGTCATGACCTGACAGCCAATCAAGCCATCCAGATCATCACAACAACCAGTAATGATCAAAAGAGGAAATCCAAAAGTATTAAACACCTATCAATTCCTATACATTTACATAATGTTGTACACATGATTCATAATTAGTTGATCTTTGTCAAAATATTTAAGTTTTTGAGAAAAAGAGGTGCACATCAGACAACCCCAATATGTATATTCTAAAATTTCACCAATAATTAATAATTACCCTAAATCTCTTATTTCTTAACCATGTTATTATTATATGTCAATGATTTCAATCCTTCCCTATATTGGGAAGATCTTGAGTTGTTCCTTGAAATTTCAACATTGTACGATCAACATTTTATTTTTTCCTGACTAGCCCTCCTGAGAGTCAATGTCAAACATCAATTGTGGCTACAATATCTTCTAGAACAAGGAAATCTTTCCCTTGGCATTTGGGAACATTTTGAATTGAATCACAAACTACAAAATCTTACACTTCATTTTGAAGGATTTTCTAAGTTTCACCTTTTGAATTGGAAGGGAAACCAAAACAATTTAAGGGCTTACGGGAGAAAAGGTGGGCCACAACTAGGCCAGCAAGTTTGTTTCTCCCTTCATGCATATTACTTAATTCATTCATGTTTAACAAAAAACAACATAAAATGTGCACTTTCCAATAAAAACAAGATCAATAGAAGGTCAATTTGATAGTATTTTTGTGATCATGGATTTTGAAAGGTGAACTAGAAAGTTTCAAACAAAACTGTGTTTTACAATGCCTGTTACATTGTATTAACCATATTTATACTAATGGAATATTCTGTTTCTGTTAAGGGTCTAATCTTTCTGGTGTTAAGAAGTGCATTTCGTCACAACATGATTTGATCGGTTGCACTGCTTCATGGTTAATAATGCTTTACAATATGAATAACCAAAAGTTTTCTCAGTCTATGCAATTTAGTGTATTGCTTCTAATATACATCAACTCTACATTCTGTAAGTGTGGGTGGGAAGAAAAAAACCAAAAAGGCGTCAGTGTTCTTTACACCTCATTGCACTAATAAAACATGAAAATGAGCGTATTTCACGGAACTGTAAATTTTACTTCATGGCAATAGGATATTTTGCACATGCTTTGAATGAAGGAAAGTCAATGGGTAAGTTCAAGATATCATAAGTTAAAAAAAAACCTGTAATATAAGTCAACCTTATTAGAACATTCGAGTAGTTGTAAAAATAGCTACATTTATAGTAAGTAAATAGCATTTTCATTGAACAAAATAAATGAAGAGAAATATTAGAATGTTAGTTCGCAAATCTATTCCAAATTTAATCAATTGATGAAACCCTGCCAAACTCAATTCAATTTGTGTAGCAATGTCTGAAATATTTTAATGGAATTGGATGTATGAGCTAGTTACGGATGATTGGATATAAATATACATACAAACTTGTTAAATGGTTGTGCTAATTACAAGCCAAAGGGCATATACACAGTAAACTTGGTACAACATTATGGCCACAGTGAAGCAGCACCCACCAGTGCACTATGAAAGATGAATGATAAGTGGTCGGGAAACAGTTTTCTGTTGAGTTCAAGTTCCCTAGCTAACCATGATGGTTAACTCAATTGCTATTTTTTTCCCCTACCTAGCTTATAACAACCATCAAGCAAGTTGTTAGTAGGTAGTAAGAACAGCGCTTATCTATGTATAAAACATCTACTTACCTAGTAATTACCTATTTTCCTACCTATTTCCCTATATATGAGACCTATTTCCTACTAAATTGGTTACCAAGGTGAAAACACATATTAATTCAGTTGAGGTTTATCCACAACTGAGTAATAACAGGCATCCAGTGGATGGTGAGCTGGTGGGTGCTGGTTCACTGCAGCCACAGTATGCGAATTACGCAATTGGCAAGTTCATAGTTTCTTCACACTTGACAAAATATTGACCTTGAGTCTTTTATTGATGCAAAGAAATGGAAAATTCAAAACTCACACATGTAGGGTAAACATGTCAGCCACAGAAATCACCTGGTAACCAAACGCTGATGTAGTGCAGACTTAAGCCAGTCAATGGTCGCATGGGTTTGTGGCATCATTTTAAACAGTTCCTAGGACTGAATGCCCGGTCATAAAATGAATTGTTTGGTTTTTTATTACACCATCCAAATGGAATGTCATTAACTGTGCGTTTAAGGTGCAAGGGGGAGGGGTGGGCGGAGGCTAGTAAAAGAAAAGTGACCTGCCCTTACGTGTTCTTCTGTTTGATCAGGGGGTTAGGTTGTCACATCAAAGGTCATGTAACTATTTACACATAAACCCTAAACCTGGACAAGGACACAAGGCACAAAAATCACCAAAGGACATTGGATCCTTGAGCCCTTCAAAGATGCAATTTGTTAGCCCTCTACAGGAAAAACCTTTATAGATTCCTATTAATCTTTTGCACTTGCATTCTCATAGTCAGATTTGCATAAGAACTGGACTGTGCTTAGAAGGTGAAGAAGTGGTGTGCTGAACCAGCCAGGAGCAGACAAAGACAAAGAGAATGTGCCCCTTTAAATCATAGACCAGACAAATAACAACACTATTTAAATAAAGCCTCTATAGTAGACAAGAGAGATGCGTGGCTAGATGAAACATTAAAAGTCTAAGTAATGGATGTTGTTGAGAGAGGGACAAGATCCTTGAAGAAGGTAAATAGGTCGTGGAACATATTTTTGAGTTCATTTTTTAATCATCTAAATGAAAAAACAAGGTCCAAGAAAATGGAACTAGGAGGGACGTTAACATATGAAGAGGATGTTGCAGTAATGATTACCTTTACCTTGCCTATGTATGAATGCAAACTGTCCATAAACCTACGTCAATGAATGATGAAGTTTGCAACATTAATACAAATTAGGGTTACAATATTTTGGAAAGGTATGTCGAGAAATAGTTTGTGATATTGGTTCAAATGTAAACATTGAAAAGTGAGCATTTGTCATGCAAAATGATTTAAAGTCTCGAAAGCACAAGGCTAACATCCAATTCCTAAAACTTCTTTTACGACAACTTGCAATCATTGTATAATCAACACAATTACATTATAAATCATCAATGGATTTTAGATGAAATAAACATTTAGATAAGCAAGCAATTAAGAGTAAGGGCTTTAATAATGAAAGGATCAAATGTAGTTTATAATGTCACCATCCTCAAGAATGGTTGATTATAAATTATATAATAAATATAACAAGAGGTGTTTTATTAGGGTCTACATTTTCAAAGGTGAAAGAGTGTGGGATGAGGGTGAAAACACATTACAAATCAAAGCACATTACGTATATAGTACATATAGTGTAATTGTTCCAAAAGTGTGATGCATTTAATTTTCGTTTCAATTTTGATTTTTGGGCCTTATAATATTGATTTTTACAAAACTAATTTTTATCTAATATTACTTGAGAAAAATTAAAACTTGAAAAATTGAAATGCAATGAGCCATGGGTATGTTTATGGTATATGTATAAGAACGCCATTTTTTCATTTCAAACTACACTAACCTTAAACATTCATTAATTATTAAAATAATTTTTTTTAGTGGAATATAAAACAAAGTCACCTTAATTATGTTTGTCACCTTCCATGTGAATGTGATTGTTTGTAAAATTTCAATTTATCACATATTTATTGTGTCTTTCGTTAAAATAATTTTTTTTCAAAATGAAAAATTTCAAATTCTTCACATGGTTTAATATATCTTCAACTTTCATAAAGGTTTAAAATTATATTAAAAAAAATTTGGAATATATTTGTGTTTCAAAATATAATTTATGTGTATTATTTTTGAACAAATAGATTTTTCAATATCACACAAGATGAAATCAAAAAGTGTATTTTTTTCAAGAAATGAAGTCTTTATGTATTAAGCTTTCATAGTATTCAAAAATTTGTGAAAATATTTCCTAATAATGACATTGTTGAAATTTTAAAAATACATTACTTTAAAAAAAAGTATATTGTGATGCAAAAAAAGGGTCCCCAATGCAATGGATAATAAGACTTGACCTTTAAAGATTTACATGGTAGTAAATAGTAAATACCAATAAACATAAAAGTGAAAAAGATTATAAATTAGACAAGCAAACTGATCATAGTCAACAATGGGGAAAAAACTTTGTTATTATAAAGCTTCTCCATATAACTAAAATAGTTCTTCAAACAATAATCATAGATCTTCTTATTAACAAGTTGGAAAATTAACCAACAATATAATGTAGATATGTTTTCAAACCCTTATAGTGATAAAAGAATAACTGGAAGAGATCCATGTTATTAACCTAAACAAATTTAGTCCCAATCTACCACAAGAAATTTAGAACACCCTAGAATTTTGACCCAAAAATCCATGAGTTCACACAACTTGTTGTCATTAATTGAAACCTCATTTGTTTACAAGACAAACAAAGGGCAAAAAACCATTAAATGATTATTCCCAATCAAATGTTGTGACATCTATTGAATATCTAGAGATCTTAAGGAAAAACCCATGGATGAAAAAGTTGAAGAAGAAATCAAAAAAATAAGGCAAAAGGAAAACAAAAATAAATGGGCCAAAAGTGTAATAGATTTGGGGACTATCATAAATAAACCAACTTAAAAAATAGTTGAAAAACACATTAGAATATAGTTTATTGTAGTTTGCTTTCTAGCAATTATAAGGGAATTGGGCAATCAATTTGACTAAAACTTTTAAGTAAGCTTGTAAGCAACTTTACATAAGTACAGAAGTGTGAATCTTGGATGCACAAAATAACCCAACAAGAAGTTAAATAGTAGGAATGGGCTAGGCAACAAACAAGAAAACATTGAACATCAAGGCGACAACCTTCTAATGACTATTAAAAGAAGGACAAATGGTCACCACCAAGACCAATAAAAGAGAACACAAGTCATTGACACTAGAAGCAAAACTTCCACCAACATGAACTTGGGACAACCAAGATATAAAGTAGTTGAAAATCATTTAGGACCATCGAAACACAATGAAAGGCATGAAAAATTGGGATTATTGAAACTACCAAGAACACATGAACATTCAGGACCATTAAGACACAAATTATGCACTAAAATGTAAGATCACTAAGACTACCAAGTATGCACAAACATTTGGGATTGTTGGAACATAAATAACACATGAACATAGGGAATTCAAGAACACTTTGGACCTATAAAGCACAAATGACACCACAAGAGCATGGAAATAAACTAACAAGTTCAAAAGCATTAAAGGACATCGCAAAAACATGAAAATGAATTGAAAAGTTCAAGAGCATAAGATGACACTACAAAAACATGGAGATGCTAAAATGTTCAAGAGCACAAGATGACATTCTAAGGGCATGGACATGAACTAAAGAATTCAAAAGCATAATATCACAAAATTTGCAAAGTATAAAAACACAAAAACATCATGAGAAGGAGGAGCTTGGGTAGCAAAAAGTTTTTCAAAACCTTTAAGCTTGGAATGTCAAGCTTGGAATTTGGAAAACATTTGGCAACTAGCGAGGAAACCACCTATCAACTTGTTGTGGGTTTGGTGAACAACATGCTAAACACCTATTATTCTCAATTTGCAATGATCCCTAGACTAGCTTAGATCTAATTGTAGATTCAAGTGAATGGATATATTGAAAATTTTGATGTTTTTATTTTTCATCCATTTTGGTGATGAAGGTAGGTAACAACCATTAGGTAGCAAGTGTTTGTTTGGTTTTAGATGGTTGTGTAAAGTATCATTAGCTGCCAATTGTTTGAACCATTTTTTTTTCTCATCTTTTATTGCCAAAATTTAAGAGAAGCATATCTTGTTCATTTTTCACCCGTTTTGAATGATTTAAAGCACTATGAGTTTGCCTTTTAATCAACTACATTTTATCTTCAGACCTCATAATCAAAGAAGGCAAATTGAATGAGAGGTAGGTGATTGATACATTAAATGTTCAATCACCAACTTGTAAATTACCTAATCTTGTGAAAAAAATTGGTGGCCTTTGTGCCACACCAAATGTCAAGAACTCCACTCCAATACATATTATCCACATGTATACCCTATTTAATAATATAACCTACATCATTAAAGGGTCTTGAGTATCCAACTTCAAGCAAGACAAGAGACGGTTTTGCATACAAAGAATTTTTTTCTTGCAAATCACCACACATTTTCTGCCAAATCCTCACCATGGTCGGCCAAAAGCAATTGCGTTTTTTAATTCAGAAAACTCATTAAACGTCTCCACTTTACATTACCTTATTAGAATAACATATGATCGTCTTGATTTTAACTGTAGTTTAGAGTTCTTGGTAACACGCGGAATTGACTCTGAACCCTAAAACTCATTAAACTCCCTGCAAATCAGTTCTAGGGTTTCAGGTGTCAATGCCGTATGTTACAAAAGACTTTAAGGATCCAACTGTCATATCCTCTCCTGAGAGGTTTCTGGTAACCATCCGGATGCCACTATGCAACGACCATATATATATCTTCTAAAACAAGCACAGTTTTCTTTAGCTTGAAAATGGGGATAATTAAAGTCGCAGTTGTGGAGCAAGGCAAGAAATCCGGCCGGCCAGCCAGCAAGCAAACAATGGCCTCAAGTCCACTAGTAATTTGTAGGCCCAACTGGCCCGTGAGTAAGTAGGTATATCACGTCATACCTGGCAACCAAGCCCGGAATCTAAATTCCAAGCACGACAACCAGCTAGCTATCTAGCTAGTAACAAGGTCAACAAGTCCGATGATAAATGAAACTAGACGATAGTTATTACATCCACTGATGGCAAAAGATCGGCACACTAGATTCGGAGATACTCATCTGATCTCGGCTTAATCGGGGTCTAGATTTAAGCGAGGATCTGATGAGATGAATGGATGATAAATGGTGGGGGGTTGTGATCAACAACCACTAATGGCAAAAGATCAGCACACTAGACTCGGGGACGTTCATCTGATCGGGGAGTAATCGGGGTCTATATTTAAGCGACGATCT
>Ga0209611_10010150_pt1 | contig 13963 bp, 6 predicted proteins | sample S1TSphgellanicum_3_FD_187693 | JGI IMG/M metagenome (GOLD analysis project Ga0209611, IMG submission 187693) | Host-associated microbial communities from peat moss isolated from Minnesota, USA - S1T2_Fc - Sphagnum magellanicum MG (SPAdes) (version 2) | ecosystem: Host-associated > Plants > Peat... | reverse complement strand
GGCACCGCCTCCAGAATGAATAACTCAGGCAACCTTAGATTGGAAACTAAGTGTCAACCTTCTCTCAACTTTCTGAGCTCTTGCTTTTGAGGTTATTTTTCCTATTCTTCTTTGGCAAGCTGCTAACTATGCACATGTTGATATCAATACATCAAGGGGAAGGAGGGTGAAGGGGAAGAGGTGCTTTCTACAACTGCCAACTTCTATTTGTTGAGTCTGCAAAAGACAACCCCTAGACCCAGCTGCCTTGCCACCCTGTTGGTGTCCACAAGCTGTCTCATTCCTTAAACAGTGTCTGCCCATCACAGAGAGAAAACATCCAAATTCATGAAGCACATTTCTCGTGTGTGTGTGTTGTATGTAATATACTGAATGGCAAGAGACCAATTATGCAGTTATGTCAGAATGCAAAAGTCTACACTACATGGTTCTCATGACAGCCATGCACCAAAGACAAGTACAAAAGGTGCAGGATAGCTATGATTCCACCCCTGGTTTACTTTCCCTGTTCTTACAAGAAAAATTAGTTCCCAACATTGATTGCTTTCATGACACAACTGGAAGGCTCAGGTTTATGCTGGAATTTGAAAACAAAAGTATGTTGATGTGGTAAACTTCCACTTGGAAGTTTATATTATGTTTGTGCCCCAATCTCCCCAAAGGCCATAGTGGAAATATATTTTATTATGAAAAGGAAATAGAATTGTTGATGTGGTAGGTAAATCAAAGGTCTGCAGACTATATAAACTTGTGTTTTACATAACTATATTCTGTTTGTCCCCCACCTACCCAAAGCAATAACTCACAAAATGGAGGCATACTAGCTCCAGACACCAAACACTCAAGTCGATAGAAAAGAAAAGCTAAGCAGCCCCTGAAGTTGCCAAGGTAACCCAAAAAAAAAAGGAAATTAGTTGTGATGAATCAAAAGTTACACTACCAACAAATGGACAAAAGCATTCTTCATTAATGTGCAGATGATGCAAAAAACACAATGTATTACTATAACATAAAACCTAGCTTTTAAAGAAAAAGTGTATTGGAGCATCACATTACAAATGAAAAATTTCATTCATTTCTCACATCAGCTTTACTATTTTAGTAAACCCCATCTACCTCATTGTGGGCCTTATGAAAATTGTAAAGCCAGCTTCTCAGCTTCTCATCTTGTCACTGCCACACCATTGTGCAGCTGTGGTCTTTGTAAAGCCCTTGGTCGCAGGCTTTATCAAAATATGGGACTGTGCTCGGGCTTCATCTTGTGCAGGCCCTTATTCTGGTGAAACCTGGTTTTACCTACCACTCTTAAAACCTGACAAACTTTCTTGGCTGGGCTTGTAAGGTAGAGACTACAGATGGATTTGGTCGACCCACATTTTGAGGAATGTTCACCAGGTGTTATTGTGAACTCTATATTCATCTTTTGGTGAACTTAAATTGGAACAATTCCTATTTGAACTGTTGCTTTTTTGAACTTGCTACAAGGGGCAGATCCATTACACAATGACAAGTTGCTTGTTACAAGAGAACAGGAACTAGAAGGACGGAGAGGAAGGGTTAACACAAAACACCACCATCGACAAAGCCTCTGTCTGTCTGTCCTTGCTTCAATAAAGGTTGGTTTGAGCAGCACTAATGTCAAGGAACGACAATGGTGGCGGGTGGCCACACAAATATCTTCAGGGGCCCCCAGCTCACTCACTGGACAAATAAACCCGTAGTATGATGGCTGGTTTCAACTACAACAAACAATTTGTAGTTTGTACCTTTATAGATATGAGTATAAGGGATGTTGTATGTTGGAATTGAAAGGACAAGCAAACCGTGGAGTGGAAAGATCTTCACCTTAAGGTTGCCAGAGTGAACCAGCACCCCTGACTCTGGTTGGATGGATTGGATGGATGTCAGTTAGACATTACCTTTTTCATTGAGTTCCTGTCCCCCAACTAACCCCCTTAGTATCTTCCTTAGTCTATTCAATTCTTTATCAACTTGTACTGATTTTCTTTCAAAAACAATTTTTTTATATTTTGGTTCTCCTTTCTTCATACTAACATGCCTGCTTGCCTACTACCAAAGTACTTTTACTGTTTTGGCAGTAATTAAATAATTTCCAATAAATGTCATTTTTTTCTCAAAATCAATTGCTCACAATGTCGAAAGCTCTAGAAATTTGTTTGACATTATTATTGATTGTTTGCTCTAAAGTTTCGTGGTGCAATGTGCTTAAGTAGTGCAAAATTACTTGACATTTTTTTTTATTGACATTTTTTTTTCTGACTTCAATTCAAGGAATCTCAAGATTTTTTTTTTAATGGTGAAGTGAAAAATAAATAAATATTTATCAAGAAAATGTGGAATGATAAAGGTATTATGATACTCACCTTTATATGCAAACTACCAACCTACTACTTATTCATTATCAACCTACTAACTACCTTCTTATTACATGCCTACATATTTACATACTACAATGTTTGGTTCATGTTTTAGTTTTTTTTTTTTAACTTTTATATTTTATATTTTAATGTGTTTTCTGTTATTATTATTTTTTTATAATAAAAATAATGTGTTTCTTTTTCACCTTTGTATTTTTGTTTATTTGGATGCAAGTTTGAAGTTTGGAGAAAGAAGACACACCTCATTCTTTTTCAAGTAGGGTTTTTTTTCATTATTACAAGTTTTATTTTTTTCTTATTTTCTACTCTTTATTTGGTTTCTTCTTTTTTGTAATTTTTTTTTCTCTTAAAATTATTTTATTGTATTTCCCTTTCCTTGTTTCATTTGTTTCCATTCCTTTTTTATAGTTTTTGTGTTTTTACTTTTGTTTATGTTTGTTTCAGGTTTTTATTTTTTCTATTCTTATTTTGTCTATCTTCATTTTGTTTCTATTTTTATGCATTTATTTTTTTCATAAAAATATCATTTAAATTTCGTTGAAAAAAGGCTACGTCGAAATTGAGATTTTTTGGCGAAAGTAAAATGAGATTTTTACGGCTATTGAAAATCTCATTTTAAATTTCGCCCAAAAAAGGTTACATTGGAAATCGCACCACTCTTGTTGTAGGGCACATTCTCAGAACCTACACAGTGCGGAGATAGAGAGAACGTGCGTGAACGCAAAAAAGGCACGAAGACAGTAAATGCACACATGTACTTACGCACACTATGTTTTAAGTGTGAGCTCTGCCAGTTGCCCTCATTGCCAGTTGCCCTCATAGCATGTTGCACTCATCAAGACCATGACGGGATGGATGGACGACCGAACGGATGGACAGAAGGATGACGGGACGGATGACGAAACGGACGGATTCAGGGGAAGCTTCATTTCTCATCTCAACATCCTTTACAATATATTATTTTTCAATTCACAGATCTGAACCACATTCACTTGCAGAACATTTTAGTTCACATCAGTTTAAGGTAGCTACATTAATCACCTGGGAGACATGTGTTCATGGGGTGAGAGTTATGTTAGATCTACATCCACAATGGGTGGCATTACATCTGCATGTTCGAAACGTGTTTAATTCAATATCTCAAACAACCATTTTTCAAAAGTTGTGATTTTGTACCAACACTTTGAGTTAGTTTTTGCAATTTTTAGTTGGTTTTATGCATATTAGTTTCCTTTATATTTTGCAGAGGATTTTAAACACAAGGATTTTATAGTCATTTCATTCAAATTTGGTACACGACAAGGGGATCTTTTGGAAGGAGTGTTGTTTACGCTAGTTCATCTTCCGCTTTTCCTTTTACTTTAGTAGTCCAAGTTCTACATGAAGAATCTTTTTATGGTGTTTTTTCCTTTTAATTACCAGCATCATTGGCAGATGATACACACATAGTTGGCCTTACCTTGGACATGGTACTTGTTTTTTTTTTGTGATTACAGAAAAAGTTTACAACATTTAGACTTTTAATGCAACCGGCAAAGTGTGTAGCCTAGTTTCCATAGGAGTTAGACTAGTCTATATCACTTCCTCCAAGGTTCCTTACACTTGAGTCCAATCTTCAAATTTTAGATGTTCCAATGAATTTTTTTACCATTTGTGGAGGTCTTTATATCCGAGGTTCTGTAAAAGGACTTTGGCACAATAACTAGCTTTCCTATGCTTTCAAATCTTCAAGTAGTTTTTGCAACATTTTCAATTTCCTTTGGTTAACGCTCGAGCTACTTACAACATATTGTGTTTCCATTGCCAAGTATATTGTAGCATTACAATGAGTTTAACGTTTGTACCATAGTTATTTTGCAAAAATTATTAGGTTCAGGATCCTTTGGCACCATAATGGGCGATTTGGTTCATCATTAGGTTATCATTGGGTCATTCTTGCTACTTCTTTAAGGGGGCTAGCCCTTCCTTCAGTGGTCCGATTTGATGCCCCTACCTTTTTAGGACATTGGGCTTTCATCACTCCTACATTAATCTTTCATTTCCAACACGATGGTCATCCTACTCTTCTTGATGTGGTGACACATGTAGATATGGATATTTATCCTTTCTAGGTAGCACTATGAGATACTGGTGCAATGTTACATGAGGTTGTCCGATCACATGTTTTGCATTTCAACAGTCTAATGGTGTAATCATATCTTCAAACGTAGTCTTCTTTGACGAACCAACTATATGAATATGAATTTACTTTGTTTCTAACAAACGCTCCTTTGCATGTCATGCAAGCACATCTCCACTCTTGTGCAGGTCTAGCAACAAGCTATGTTTGGTTATTAACTCCTCTTAGCACCCTTTCATTTTGTTTGTCCTTAGCCCATTTCCTTAAAACGTTATGTATTCATTTTGTTATACCACATCCTATGATTACACATATTTCACCATGTCAATGTGGTCACACCATCAACGATTTGGGTATCCATTTGTTACCTTGCCCATGTAGGAGTAAGCGCACTACAACCCATGATATGCTTCAAAATATTATTATAGTTATCGTATTGGAAAGTGGAGTTCACATCTAAAAGGAGGTTTCCCACCTTTTCCCCTGCCATACATAGAAATGAATAAATATTGTCATCATTAAAAATGATTTTCAAACCTTGACAGATGTTAATGCGTTCCCAAACTCCTTAAGAGACCCAAAGGTAGGTCCTCAAGCAAAACAACGAAAGAAAAAGAGAGTTGGGACACATTCCGTAACTCATAGCACTTGGGGGGTAGGAGGGCATATTGAAGCTCTAAGAATGGATTAGAGCGAACTCACAAGCAAAGTTGAAAGTGAAATCAACCTACACAACTAAAATAAGAGGGTGGTTAATGCAAGTTGAATGAAAGTTATCACAACCTTAACATTGAGTTCGTGACTAAGTGTGAATTGCATAAGCCTATGAAGCCAAGAATGTGTTTAGGTGTGAAACACACTTTCACAAATGGGGGAGAGTGCAAGGGATGAAGCCCAACGACTCCCAAGTGCATTCTCGCGTTGGGAGTTACATTCATGCGAGAATTATGAATAATCAAAGCCTTGGTTAGAAAGGCAAACAAGCACCACATTGGGCCCCTAGGAGACCATTAGAAAGGTCTTGAAACCTAGATGCTTAAAGTTACATTGTTCATTTAGACCTTATTGGCATTAGTTATGATTAAAAGCAAAGGCAAGAGTCTTAGGGAAAAGTGACATTTGGATTTAGCCCCACAGAGAGGTACAAAGTATATTATAAGGAGGGGAGTGGTGCTTCCTCCCAAAGGTTGCAAGCTATGCAAAGCTTATGCTTGAGGTTTTCCTTACTAAATCCATCGCACCACTTTCATTCAACTTACACTAACCACCTTCTTTTCTTGGTTGTGCAGGTTGACCCCATCTTGAACTCTCGCTTATGAGTTCGTTTTAATCCCATTTGAAAACTCCAACACACCCTTTCTACCTCTAAAATGTTGTGAATTAAAAAACATGCCCAACCCTCTTCTTCTTCCGTTGTCTCGCTTTGGGACCCACCTTTGGGTCTCTTGAGGAATTTAGGGGCACACCAAAAGTGGTGCAATGGATTTAGTATGGACAACCTTAAGCACAAACTTTACATAGCCCGCAACCTTTGGGATGAGGAACCACTCCCCTCCTTATAGTATACATTATGCCTCTCCATAGGGACTACATCCAAATCTCACTTTCCCTTAAAAGTCCCAAAATGAAAATCCAAAAATTAAGACTTTTGTTGTTCGAAAATTTTGGATGTTCATATCTTTATTAAATCAAGTCTTTTTTAAAAAAATCAAAAACAATGTTTTATAGCCCTCAAAAAGATCTTTCCAATGGTGTATAACACACCCCAATCGAACCTCATTTGACCCCTACTTTTAAAGGATTTGTGGTTGGGAGCCAAATTGAAAGTTTGACTATTGCCCTTTCTTTTGATTATAATGTAGGCCAATCAGGTTTAAATAAACAATGTGAGGGTATTTTAAGCATTTACGTTTCAAGACCTTTCAAATGGTGTCATGGGGCCCCAATTCGGTGTTTATTTGCCTTTATAACCAAGGCTTTCAACATTTGCAACTCCGCACGAATGCAACTCCCAAAATGAAAATGCACTTGGGAGTCATTGGACTTCATCCCTTGCACTTTCCCCCATTTGTGAGAATGTGTCTCACACGTAAATACATTTTTGGCCTCATGGTCCCTTGTACTTCACACTTATTCACAAACCCAATGTTAGGGTTGCAACAAATGTTGTCATTACCAGTCCGACTTGTATAAATTTGGTGTAGTGTGTGCTTCAACGACAACAACACATGCAATAACAATTGTCGCTCAAAACAAAGCACAATCCTACATAAAACAAACGCTAAGAAATGATTTCATTCCCTTACCATAAGGACCCATGGTAGTCTCCATCTTCATTTTGATTCCTTTTTTACTTCTTATGTATTTGTCAATATAGTTCACCATTAGCAAACGACTTTAATACTTTTGATGTTTATATCTTATTATAGGCAATGAATGTCAATAACCCTCCAAATATGTGTAAGCTAATGGAATGTTTTATTAGGCTACCATGTTTAATCACAATTTTTCATCTCTTCCACACATATTAGTTAGTGCACCTCCATCACGAACTGATTTGTGCCAAAGGATGCCTTTTAAACATTAGGTTTTCTACTTCATTATTATTTTTTCGATTATTTTGGTTTTCCTCTTCTGTGTTTACATTCGCTTCGATGTGCCTTATATTTATTATGGATGGATTTTCATCCTTGTTTATATATATATATCCAAGGTTATTCTCATTTCAAAGGAATTTGACAAAGAAATATCCTCAAAACATTAATTTTAAAAAAACATGGCCAATTAAGTATGACTATCAAAGAATTACATTGAAAATGAAAAACAATTATTCTAGGAGTTAAATTCTACTTTAATAAAACTTACCTTGACCATATCCTAAGTGATTATTAGGTCAAACATTGAATTAAATATTTCAAAATTGACCTTTATACATAACAAGTGGGTATTATTTTAATAAACAATCAAATTAGTTACATGGATTATTTTTCTAGGACTTACCTACTCTAAGCACCTTAATAGTAAGCAAGTCTCCAAAAACTTCAAATTTTGATTATTTGATACCTAGTGCGAGACAAAAATGTACATCATAAAAACCTTACCCCACTAGCTATGGGGAAAAAAAAAGAAAAAAAAAAGGAAGAACCAACCCACACTAATTTAATACAAACTAATGTTGGGTGAGTCTATTGTTTTTATATATCCTTAATTAAGGATACATATTTTTTGCTATTTTTTAACCCTTTAAATAAAGGTAGATTAGCATGCAAAAATTTACATTGGGTTACGGTTTGGGTATAAATTTTTTTTTTTTTTGATAGATGGGTAAGGTCCATGACACCCTTTATCATATACCCTTTTAAGATAAAAAAGGGTATCTATTTATATTGATTTTATTTAAAATGAAGGAAATTGTTAATATTTTGAAATTTTAAAACAATTTTCAAAGTTCAAATGTAATGTCAAAATGCAAGACTCAAAGTGTTTGATTTATTTTTGACTAAATGAATGATCAATGTATCAAAAGACAATGATTTAGGGCCTAGTTGATCATGAAATCTCAAGATAATTTTAAACTTATCTTTGGGTGATTCAGTAGGCTTTTAAATCATTTAAGTTGATTAAATAACATGAAAATTATGACCTTCACAAATAAGAGCAAAAGTAAGTGGACTCTACCAATTGAAATATATTTTTACCACTCACTTATCATTCTTACCATATGCACTTTTATCACATGTTAACAATCTCAATTTTATGCCATATTAATTATTTTCCCAAATTTCTCACTTTCTCACTTATATAATTGGGTGAAAAAGGAGACACTACATCTTCATGTGGTAATTTATATGTGGACGAACTTCCAAATTTTTAATATTTTTTTTTTCCTTATGATGGACCAATCAAATTGCTTCATTTAATAAGGTTTGTTTTGCTATTTTGCCAAGTTAACTTTACCAAATCATTAAGTTCACATTGTTATGTCACCATTTGGTTCTTTTGTCAAGTTCACTTCATTTAATTATCACATTCACTTCCCCAAATCACAAAGTCCCCAATGCTATTTTGGCTATTTTGCCAACTTATTAAGTGGGTTATCCAATTTTTTTCTAATTTCCCTAAAATTTTGCCCAACAAAATTTAAATTGTCTCCCTTTTTTTCTTTCCCGCAAGCTACCTAAATTTGAACTAGATTTTGTCTCCATTGCTTTTTAAATCTTTTCTCCTCCTTTGAAATGTGTGGAACATGGCCAATTATTCATATTTTCATTGTTCCAATTCGAAACTTTTTCCATATTCATTTATATAAATTACAAAAAACTTATACACTTCATCAAAATTCCCATGAAATTTGTGGAATTTTTCTTCATTTGACTTTTTAATTGATTTTGGTTGCATTTAATAAAAATATAAGGTAATTACAATTGGATTCAATTTGGAATGGAACCCAATTGGAATTTTTATTACAAATTTAAATAGAAGAATCTTGAAATTTGAGGCATAGAGTTTAGAACTAGGCCTAAGGGTATTATTTCCTTGGACTAGAACCAAGGTGACTTGCCCTTCTAGGCGGACTTTCAAGTGTAGGGAATTCACCTAGTTGGGGCCCAAGTCCGAACCACTGTAGGGTGGCCCCTGTGGTGGTTTGGGTTATGAATATAAATGTTGGGCTATGACGCACTCCCAACTCCTTGAAGGACTCAAATGTGAGTCCAAGTAGAAGATAGCGAAAGAAGGAGGAATCAGGGCACGCTGTTTAGTTCACAACACTTTGAGGGGTAGAGGGGCGTGTTGAAGCTCCGGGATTGGACTAGGAAGAGTTGACAAGCTTCACTCACTCACATGGGCCTGCACACAACCCACAAAAAGTGATTAATGCATAGTTGAAGCACCTTTGGTGCTAGGACGAGCCACAGGCAACACGGACACACTACACTCACCACAGCCCGGACTTCGGGGAAGCCACCACCTTCCCCCTTATAGTATACTCTGTGACTGGCCATGGGGCCCACATCCAAATGTCTTTTCTCTCCCTAAACTCCCGAGTGGGAGTCTTGAAATCGCACCAGTTGGGACTCCTGCGACTTTGGCCCCCTATAACTTTACGAGCAGACCTCAAATCGAGATGCGATTTGAAGCAAAGTTGTAGCTCTCGTCGAGAATTTTTCAATGGTATGTTGCACGCCTTCTGCAACCAAGTAAATTGGGTTGATTTTTGACTTTTTTTGGTCGGGAGTCAAATTGACAGTTTGACTCTCGACCTTTCTTTTGGCCATAACTTGTGTCTCAGATGTCCAAATGAGCAATGCGAGCCCATTTTAGACATCTATGTTTAGAGAGCTTTCCAATGAAATAAAGAACGCCACAAGCCATTGAGTTTTGACCCTGAAATTGCTCTCTGAAGTTTGAGGAGTCCATCGGGACTCCATCTCCCAAAGTGGGAGTTACGTTGGGAATGTGAGGGTTCACTCCCTCATACTCCCTCACACTTTCTTACACTCCCGGGAGTATGTGATGTGACTCCCGGGCTTCTTCTTGGCCCGCACCCTTGCGACCTCTTTGCCTTAACTCCCGGGCTTCTTCTTGGCCAACAACTTGATGACCCCTTTGCTTTGGTCGCGAGCCCAAAGTTAGGGTTGCGACATGCTAGGTTCGATTCTCAATTTCATAAACTCACGAGTCACAAAGGTGCTAGTGAATGAAGGTTTGGAAAAGGAGGCTAAAATAATTGTCCTCCACGCACTAAATCCTCAAATTGAACAAGTTTGCAATTAGAATGGAAGACAAAGGTGGTAATTTTGAGCGACAAAGGACTTAGACCATTTGGAAAGTCCACAATGGGTTTTGTCCCACCCATGTAGAGATTAAGATTAGCCCAAGATTGCGAAATAAGTCTAAATGTTGTAGCTTCATCAAGTGCGTGGTTTTTCTTGTGCAAGCAATGTAAGCCTTTAGGAAAACACATGAATGAAACGAAAACGACAATGAAATGACATCAGAGTATATATCCAGTGCAAGATAAGGGTTCTTTCAATTTAAAAAAAAGTTAAAAACAAAATTGGAAGTTCTATTGCAAAGTTAAAATTGATTAGTTCATTGTTCTTCGGCACAATCAACATGGAAAGCAAGTAAAACCAACTTCACCAAATAGCAATGTGCACTTTACGATTTGATAAAGTACAATTGAAAAATAGGTAACGTGAACTTGGTAGAATAGGCAAGCAAATAATATTCCATGCAATAGAGCATTAAACTTATCCTCGTAATAAAACATCATGTAGAACTATTTCCCATTTTGTTAGGTTCAACTAAAAGCTTACAATGGAACACAAAAACATTAATTTGAAATCTCATTAGTAGAAAACTCTTTGTATTATTACTACTAACATATGGTAGCAAAATTCAATTTCCCAATTCTTATGGAATCTTAAAATTGAAAGCCTCACATGTCTATCATTTTAAAAATATGAGGTTTAACCCATTTAAAAAGAGATAAACGGTTCTAGTATCTCAAGCAATGCAAGAAGACAATGAGTTTTTTTATTGTCTCCGTACCCACAATGTGACAACCTTGATCACTCCCTATTCTATTGGATGCCTTTGCGGTTGAACATATTTTCAAAAAATTGCATGTAGACTCATCAATGATGTGATATCTTCCTAAAATAAACCAAGATTGGCATAAGTTTGTGAGTGACATTGTTCTATGGTAAGGCCTTGACATAGTGAAATATCACAATGCCTCCTACTATTGCACAATTGCAATCCAAGGATTTTGAGTGTGTTCTTTTCAATAATCCTTACAATTTGAAGTTCTACATCTTTGCTTGCTAGATGATCCCAACAATTCTTTTTTTTGGTAAGTATTTAATTAAACTTGAATCCAGCTTTGGAGGTCTTGGCACATGCAAAATGTCCATTATGGTGTATTTAGTCTCAGTAAGTACTTATTTGATTTTGAAACCACCTTGGGCAGGTTTGTAACCCATTTCACAACTCCATTATGTTATGTTTTGGTTCTATGTACATTAATTTGAACATGAATCCAACTTGGTTGGTTTGTAGACCATGCAACATGTCCATTATGATATTTTTTCTCTAGTAAGTACTTAATTAATTCTGAACACCAACTTCACAGGTTTGATGAGTACTTGGCAATTGCATTATGTGTGGTTTTGGTTCTATGGGTGTTATTGAATTTGAAACTTTCTTGCTTTGTCTATAGCCCATGCCGCATGTCCATTATGATGAATTGAGACCTGGTAATATTTATTTGATCTTAAAACCACCTTGGGAGGTCTGATGGATATTTGATAACTTCATTATGTGTTAATTCTAGGGGTGTTATTTTGAACTTGCAATCTTCTTGCTTGGTTTGTGAGCCTTGCCACATGTAAATTAAGATGTATTTTTTGCTTTACTAGGTATTTGATGGACCTTGAAAATCACCTTAGGAAGTCTCCAACCCTTTTGAAAGACCCATTATGATGTTTTGACCTAACATTGCATATGCCCATAGTCATTAATGTAGTTAGTACAAGGGTACTGCTCCAATTCTTCTTCCTATAATCTAACCTTTGCCTTCATTTTTTTTCACCTTGGCATTCCTAGACATGTTTTGGGCATGTTATAGGTGCAAGGGGATCTGTAATATGGGAAAAAAAACCCTTGGCACATGCTACTTGGCATGTTATGTGCCCCTTGGTACATGGGAGGTCATGGGTGCAAAAACTGACAAGGTGAAAAAAAAAAGGACAAAGGGCAGACCAAGGGAAAAAGTTGTAGCAGTCTTCTTGCAGTAACTGCATTAATAACTATGGGCATACGTAACGTTAGGGCATAAATTTCTCTTGTTGAGCTCAGAAAACCAGATATTGTGCAAACTCCTCAAGTGCACAAATGAGTAGAGCTACTAATGGTCAAGCCTCTCTCTAACAAAATGGGTGCTTCAATGCCACACTCCATTTTGTAGAACTTTTGGATCCTTTATGAGCCCATTGCAAGGAATCACCTCTTTCCTCTCCCCCTCTACAACCACATGTTCATACCTCGCACGAGCATTTTGCTTCATGGTTTTGTAATGCAAGATGCAGGCTTGTCGTTTCCCGATGGGTAGGGAACGCTGCATGAACTCAAGTCATGCCAAGTCAAAGAGGTTTTTTGGTTTGAGGCCCTGTCAGGCCCCTTTGGTTTTTTTTTCAGTGTCATATTTGTGATTCCGTCCAGTTGCTGATACTGTAATTGCTTAACTTTATAGATAACATTGTTATATGAAAGTTATAAATTTGGTTATAATCATTTCATAACAATATGTAAAGTTAACAATTTAACGGGTATGCCATTTTAAGTTTTTGGAGGATTTTTATATCTTGCCATATTGATATATAATAAACATATACTTGCCTGCACTGGTTGAAACATTTATTTTGTACTTCAAAATATAGATATACAATCAACGTTTAGAAGTTGATTGGAATTGCAATCATTTGGTAAATAGATCTTCTAAAAGAAGAAAGGTGTGGCATGCCAAAGTACTTACAGACTTGTGAGGGCTTTGAAAAGTGTGGTACACCCTTCTTGCCATGTTTGAAGAGCCTCCCGTATGCAATCTTAGCCTATTTCAAGGTGTTTTTATAATTGGTGAAATCTCACAAAAAATAAAATTCAAAATTCAAAGAAGAAATGATTTTGAAAGTTTTTAGTCGCTGAAAGCAAGAATAAAAAGAATAAAATTTCCAAATTTTTATATTTGATTTTCATTGTGTAGCCAAACATATAGAAAATGATTAAAGATTTATAATTTATTTTGGTTTATAGCTAGATTTGGCTAAATCTTCTCGAGGATGATTGTCACTTTTCGGATGATTGTCACTTTTCCTACATCTTCCAATAGATGGTCGTCACCTTGGCTACAAACAAAAATTCCTAAAAAAAACACTGAGAGAAGTCTATTGGCAGGTCTATAATATTTGAGATTAATTACAGCATTTGGATAGTGTGAAATTGAGATTGGGCCTGTACATATGCCCAAAATGCAGTAACCCCGAAAAGATCTAGTAAAAGAACATTATTATTATTTATTGATTGGTCGATCATAGTGATTGGCCTGAGTGGTGGCATTAGAATAGTGTCTCACTTTATATGATCAAAATTTTCACTTTTGTGGGTGGGGATAGGGAGATAAAAACCACTCAATGTTGGATGTGAAATACACTGGTAGACGGATAGAGGGGGTGTTAGCCGTTGCTCTTACACTTTGGTTTTGACTGTTTAATTGGGCAGAGTGATTGCACTAAAGCATAGTGATCTTGCACCGGTCCAGAGTTTCAGGGATCATGCAGCTGATGGCTTTTCCATTTAGCTGAACTTTGAAGTGAACTGCTGTAGTGCCTTGGCCATTTGAACACATGCCCGTCGAATAGTTAATCAATTTTGAAACATTCAT
>Ga0209611_10010147_pt1 | contig 13967 bp, 16 predicted proteins | sample S1TSphgellanicum_3_FD_187693 | JGI IMG/M metagenome (GOLD analysis project Ga0209611, IMG submission 187693) | Host-associated microbial communities from peat moss isolated from Minnesota, USA - S1T2_Fc - Sphagnum magellanicum MG (SPAdes) (version 2) | ecosystem: Host-associated > Plants > Peat... | reverse complement strand
CAGACCAAAGGCACAGAAGGCATTGAGTATGCCACCAAGGACAGCTAGCCAGAATCGCTGATCGCGCACATAGGCTGTCCTGTGGGTTTTCGTCGCGGCAACATCAGACATCTCACGCCCAGCGCGAATATATGCCAGTTCAGCGTCACTCACGCGGTGGTCGCGGTGCGGCTCATCCTGCACTCCTAACCATACGAGTGGAACCGATAGGAGTAAACCAGCTACACCGAGTAAGGCAAATGTAGTCCGCCAGCCGATGAGGTTGATTAACGGCACGATGATGAGTGGCGAGGTTGCAGCAGCAAGTATGATCCCTCCGCCCCAAATCGCATTGGCACGCGATCGCTCACCTACCGGAAACCATCGACTGGTGAGCGCACTCAGCATTGGGATGTGGACACCCTCGCCAAGACCTAAAAGCAGGCGTAGCACAATCAGCGCAGTAAGCGACTGCCCAAGCATTGCACTCAGAATAGTAAACAGTGAGAACGCCGTAATTGCTGCAATGACGCTGCGTTTAGGACTGAACCGTTCGGCAAATGGGCTGAGCAGCATGTTTGATAATGCATACGGCACAAAGAACGCAGCTAACAGCAATTCCCCGTTAGAACCAATCTCGCGATCCGTCCAGCCAAAATCCTGAGCGATGCGTGGCAAGGCTAGTGAGAGGTTGTTGCGATCCAGGTAGTTGACGAACACTGTAACGGCGAGGACAATTGGAATGCGCCAACGGACTCCCCGAACATGCACTGTAGCAGTTTGCATAGCAGCCTATTTCAAAGGGTGTGGGGTGTGGGGTTTAGGGACCCACGCCTCAAGAATAATGATGCCTCAACTGGGAGCGCTACGCCAGAGCGAAATACATCTTTTTTTTCTCGGTAGGCACTTGCGCCTTGTCTGATGTTTTCGTCAGTTCGGCATTGCAGGCAGCACAATTTTCTTTCTTCATGAGGAATCATTATTTTTGGAACTAAGGGCGTTGTCCGCCACATTCCCTTAGCTCCTGCTTGCTTTAGAAAGCGAACGCTCCCCGAACCCTTGAGCTTTAGACGAATGTTTTTGCTTTTCCTCAACTTTCTCCCTCTCAAGGTCCTCAGTGTCAGTGAGATAGGACAACTATGGCTAACGTATAGTGATAAACGCTTTGGCTTTAACGAGCAGCAGCAAATCTACGGAAAAACAATTGACACAATGACACCAGCCCAAAGAGAAAATGATGCCGCCAACTAGCTTTTCCAAACAATTCCAGGTGACGTGGTCAGAAAGCCATGAGGGTTATTTTGTCTGTATTCTAGCTCTTTTTGTTGCCCCGTCAGGAGTTAGTCAGGCCTGTAATTGAGAAGCTTCAATTACAGGCCTGACTTGGTGTAGGGCTGAACCTCATTTTGCTGAACGGCAAACCAAGCAATGGTTGTACCGTCTTCACGAGAAAATTCAACTTCATAAGCCCCATCACCATACACCTCAAGAATGACTCCTATGGCTCCAGCACAGACTCCCCTATTCTGGTAATGATTAGTGAGAAGCTGAACTACTGTGTATTGTTCAAGTGCCATGATTTTTTATTGGCAAGAGTCATGCAAGACCCTTGCCAGGGGGCGTTAAATGAACTACCGCTGAAAGATACGGTTAAAAAAAGCAATTATTTCAGACCAAGCAGAGGTAGACGCAGCAGGATCGTAGCGATAACCGTCGTCACGCATAAAGGTATGTTCTGCTTCATACAAGAGAATGAGGTGAGGTACATTAGCATTCTCAAGGGCTTTAATTATGGTTTGGCGATCGCTTTCCGGTATATGAGGGTCAAGAGTACCGAATACAATTAGCATCTCGCTTTTGATCTCACTCACCCGATGGATTGTATCGGCTACCCCCCGACCAAGTTTGCCACTGGGAATGCCAGTAGGGTAGCAGCAAGCAGCTGCCTTAATTTCGCTTTGTAACGCTGCCCGGAAAGCTAGGTGTCCGCCAATACAAAACCCTAAAGTGCCTATTTTACCAGGAGAAACCGAACTTTCTCCCTGAAGAAATTCAATGACAGCACGGCAATCGGCATCATAATCAGATATTAGGGTTCGACGAGCATTGTCATTGCCCCGCATCCTACCAATATCGTCTGGTTCAATAACTAGACCTACTGTCTCAGTTCGATGAAAAATTTCCGGGACTGCTACTACATAACCATGTCCCGCTAGATAGTCTGCTAGACGAGTCATTGGACCACCTAACTGATAAATATCAGTGTAGAACAGAATGCCTGGATAAAGCCCCGCTGTTTTGGGGACTGCTACATAAACACGCATTAAACTGTCATCTACTCTCAACTCGACATTGCGTTTGGTGATTTGCACTTTTTCTCTCCGTGTGATCCTCTTCTCTTCTCCTGACGGAGAAGCGTCTCGTTCGCGCATTCGTAGTTAAGCTAATCAGTTTTTGACAGATTGTTCGTTGGGGCTTCTACTCCCTCCAAAATTCCCAACAGGACTTTGACTAAACTTTCCAAATCATCAGGCACTTTAAACAAGTTGATATCTTGAGTAATCTGTTGAGAATTGCGTTCAAGCTTGCCAAACCGCCAGACATCACCCATCGTTACTGCCCCATAAAACACATTTTGTTCCTCAATATACGACAGAGCAATTAACTCCACAGCTAACTGGGTAAATCCTCTAGTAAGGTCATCATTTTTGGCTTCAATAACCAACAAATTGTTGGTTAATCGCAACAGATAATCAAGATAGCCCTTAAGCCAATTATTGACAGTGAGAGGATATTCTATTCGCATTTGACATTGGCAATAAATAACGACTTCCAGCAGAATAGGAGATACCAGCGTTTCTCTTCTGGCAGTTTCATTGCTGAGACTAACAAAAGGCAAAAAAGCTCTGATTTTTTGCTTGAGTTCTGGCAGGTGGTCTAGTTGTCGAGTCGTTTTAGGTAGAGATAGTTCGGCTCTTTTGAGTGAATAGTCGAACTCAGCTAAAATATCATCGGCTTCATAGGGTAGCTCGAAGTAAGACCGAAAAGTGTAGGACTGACCTTCTTGCAGGATTTTGATTTTAGCCATAGCGCGTTCATAATTGCTCCTGTTGTTAGGAGGCGAACCCCCTTGATTTGGGATTGGGAATTTACATTCAATTGTAGATTGACTCATCTTTTCTACTAAGCTTCAACCTCCCCATAAAACATGAGGACACAACGAGAATGCGATCGCTGTGGTGGAGTGCGATCGCGCAGCGTACTTCCTCTCCTTATGCTACCTGATGTAATTCTTGCCTGGAGGGCGGTCACGGGTTTCTGTTTCTACCTCAATGAAGTCTGACTTTTGCTGTCCTTCTCAAGGACGCATCGCTTCTCGACCTAAGAGAAACATCCCCGCTACACCCAAACTGACAAACCAAATATATTGATACCAAAATTTCCCAATCTGCTCAACAGCGCTAAGTTCTGGATGTAGCGTCTTCAGGTAAAGCAGCAGAACAACTATCATGAGTGCCCCAAAACCAACGAAGCTTAAACCGATCCGAATTCGTAACGGTCGCAGTTCAAAGTCGCTAATCTTCTCCAGGTCAACTTCTGCTAGCTCTTTCAAGGAGTCATCTGCCACGAATGAGGCTGTTTGCAACTTCCTTGAGAGCTTTGGCGGTAAAATCGGTACCAATGTTGCTACGGTTGGGCGGCGCAGCAAAGCCTCTGTATCTCGCAGTAACTCCAATGGCTTACGCGGATCTGGTGGCTGGGTAAATCCTATTTCCTGCGGAGAAGTTCGGGCGACGTTTTGGGGTTCAAGTGCCATAATACACTTCTTGGGTGAATATGTTTAGCTATCAGCTTTTGGTCTGGGTTCAATCCCTAATTCTTAATTTCTATCTACAAATTTACGAAAATGGGATGCACCCGTTAAACATCTTGTGAGGTGGTCATCCTGCCCGCCTCAAAATACAATTTGTATTTGATATTTCTTAATGTCCATCCACTTATTAGGAAGTTACTTGTTGCAATTCATTAAGTCGCGACAGAACTTCTTTGCTATGGATGGATGGATTGACTTTAACAAAAGTCTCGCGCAGGATGCCCTGTGGATCAATGATAAAGGTGTGCCGCATAGATATAAAGCTAATCCAAGAACCGTAAGCTTTACTCACGGTGCCAGTGGTATCGGCTAACAGCGGGAATTTTAGCCCTTCAGAATCGCAAAATTTGGCGTGGGAATCAACATCATCAGCGCTGACACCAATAATTTGAGAGTTTTTTTCTAGATATTGGGGTAAGTCTTGCTGGAAGCGACGGGCTTCTATGGTGCAACCAGAGGTAAAGTCTTTAGGATAAAAGTAAAGAACTACCCACTGACCACGTAAGTCAGACAGGGAAATTTTGCCATCACCAGTGTTGGTAGGCAAAGTAAAGTCTGGTGCTGGTTGATTAATTACAGGAAGTTTGCCACCGAGTGCCTCAGCAGTTGAGGGGAAATGCACCCAACCAATGAGAGCAAAACAACCGGCAAATAATATACTCAAAAAAGTGCGGCGAGAAATCATTGTGCAAACCAGAATGAAAACTTAAAATAAGTTTACAGTTAATGGCTGCTATTCTTGCTCTTGGTGAGACACGGGAGGTGCATCTGTGCTTTCGATGTATTGGCTATCTAAGAGAAAAGCGCCCTTAGCAAAACGTACACCCCAATATCCTCCAGGACGGCGGTCGATAACTACGCCCTCTTCACCAACATGAATCACATCGGAAGGGCGCAGCATGGGCATCGGTTCCGCAGTTTTGATGTAAGGCGGTAACACCGCGATGCGGACTTTACTACCAATAGCAAATTCTTGGGACATTTTTAGAGAGTTAACTCAAAAACTACGAATTATCCTTTATTATCTTATCTAAATTTCTGATCTTGTGTGCATACTTGCCGTAACCTATCCCAATATTTAAGAAAAGGTAGGCAAAAGATTGCCCACCCATATTGACTCTGCAAAGATTTTATTTTTTATCCCAATTTGAACAATGATTGCGACAGATAGAGCACTTCATACCTCAAAGGGCAAATCTTTCACAATCTAAAATCTAAAATGGTGTTAGTTATGCTGCTCACGATGATCATCTTCACCTGTATTCTCTACTTAGGGATAGAAATGGGCAGGATTGCAAAGAGCCGTTGCAGGATTTCTAGTAAAATTATACAAATTATGCTTTTAATTTGTATAAATTAGGGATTGTGTTGTTGACCTTGAGAAGGTCTGTTTTCTCGCATTTGCTGTATTTGCTGCTTTTGTTCAGCGGTCAGAACTTCGTCCATTTGTGTTTTCTGTGACTGCACAACTTGACGCAGTTGGTTTTTTTGATCTTCGGTAAGATTGAGAGAAGCTATCGCACGCCGCCAACCCTGATGATTCTGCATTGCAGTTTTTAACTGTGCTTGTTGATCTGGGGTGAGAATTTTCGCTATCTCAGCGCGGGTATTGTCGTGAATTTCCTTCGTCTTGGCTTTTTGGTCATCGGTCAGTCCTAGGCGCTGCTCGAATGAATCTTTTTTTGAGGCTTGTGCTTGTGCAACAATCACGGGTCAAGAGGAGGTCGTATTTGCTTTGACAGCAAAGGTGGGTGCAGTTAAACCAAGTAACCCGAGAGCGATCGCTCCAGCTACCACTGATAATTTTTGAAGTTTCATTTAGGGTCTCGTGGCTTTCTTTTGTTTGATGTCCCCATCATATAAATTGGTCATCAATAGTCACAGTTGAAAAAAGTCATGATTACACCCATGACTTTAGTCATGTTTTATCGTAACCGTAAAATATTAGCGATTTTTAAGAGTTAGGAGTTAAGATTATGGATTATGATATTGCACACCTAAATGGTTTGTGAAATTTATAGTAGAGCGGGAAATACCCCTCATTACCAGTGCGGTGGGCAATGCCCACCCTACTCAAGTATCTATTGTTTGCGAATGATTTAAGACTGCTATATTTATAATTATTTCTCCAATCTAAATTATAAACTCCTAACTCTTGTAGAGACGCGATCGCCCTTGTCTTTATAACTCCTAACTCTTAACTATTAACTATCTATTTCAAGACTGCTCGGATTAGCCTTTTTTTACTACCCTGCCTCCAGATCTTCAAGAACTTGTCTCAACAAATAAATTCCAAAAACTTACGCAGTATTGCTATCTATTCTTAAGTGGAGCAAAGTGACTGATGCACCGTTCAATTGAATTTAAGAATCATCCTTTTAGGTTTCTACTTTATTTAGAGTGGCTTTTGCTGGTGCTTGTTGCCTTTATGTCAGCAGTACCATCTCGTCATCGATTTTCTACCAATTTTCCTGAACTCAGGATTTTTTGTCTGCTTATTTTTGGTTTAATGGGCTTAAGATTGCCAACTAGCAATAAAATCACAAAGTTCCTGTACACAATAACTGAAATATTATTAATTGTAACAACTGGATTTTTGGATAGTAGAACTGATCGACCTTTTCCCTTTCTCTATTTAATTTTAGTCATCCGCAGTTGTTTGATTTTCAATTTGCCTGGTCGTTTGATAGTTACAGGCATATCGTTTATCTTATTTCTATTCACACTAAACAATCGAATTAACCACATACCACCATCACCAATAGAACAAGAGAGATTTTGGTTTTTTATTCTGAGCCTTGCGCTGTTGTTTGGATTAGCTTTAGTGTTTGTCTTGTTATTGATGAACGCATTATTGTCTGAGCGAAAGAGTCGAGAAAAACTAGCACTTGCTAATGAAAAACTCCGTCAATACGCTTTGCGAATCGAAAATCAAGCTACTCTCGAAGAACGCAACCGCATTGCCCGCGAAATCCACGATTCATTAGGACATTCTCTCACAGCTTTAAATCTACAATTAGAAACGGCTTTGAAATTGTGGAACACTAACCCACACAAAGCTTCAGGTTTTTTATCAAGGGCGAAGGAACTGGGTTCTAAGGCACTACAAGACGTGCGCCACTCGGTTTCTGCTATGCGTTCTCATCCTTTGCAAACGCAATCATTAGAACAGGCGATCGCTGAACTGGCAGAAAATGTTCACCGTGCAACTGGTGTTGCACCTATTTGTCAAATTACCTTATTTCAACCTATTCCAACTGAAGTTAGCACTGCGATATTTCGGATTGTTCAAGAATCGTTTACAAATATTTGTAAGTATGCAAAAGCTACAGAAATTAAAATAGAAATAACCACGACAGCAACAAGTTTGCATCTGATAATTCAGGATAACGGTATCGGGTTTGATTTAGCGCAAAATACCACTGGTTTTGGTCTTCATAGTATGCGCGATCGCACTTTAGCACTTGGAGGGAAATTTAATATTTACAGTACGCCTGGTTATGGTTGTAAAATTACAGTTACTATTCCCTTACCTAGATTACAATTAACCAATTGACGGACGTAGCATTTTCTGTCTGTTTACCCGCTTCAAGAGACGACGAGTACAGACTAAGCGGTACGTACCGAGTTTTCACAGGCTTGATATGCATATGATTGTCGATTTGTAAAGTGTGTAAGTCCTACTTACTAGCAATCTGCTGTATTTAAGTAGGTGGGCGGAATTGAAGAAGGCAGCTATGCTGAAGGTTTCGCCTCAATTGGGGATTCAGAAGATAGAATGTACGAGGGCGACTCAATCTTCGATTGAGTCGGGGTCTTAACCCTTGCACACGAGTGGTCGCATTCTTATGGTTCGGGCACTTCCGTGAAGGAATAAATTCCTTCAGCATAGCTGCCTTTCTTGATAAACCCAAAATGGTTTGCTGCTGTTGAGAGCGCTAAAGCGCAACTACGAGCCAATTCCAGAGGTTTTACATTTCGTTACATAGTTGTAAATTTTCCCGCCCACCTACTTACAATCCTGCCCGAGATGTTCTAAGCAGCTGTTGGAGTATATCTGATCTCAAACCGAAATCACACCAGATGACCATGTAGTTACTTAAAGAAATTCAACTCAAGTGCGCTACTAGTTATGAGCAATTTCCAAAAAAACGACCGCGTGGTTGTGATTCGTGGAGAATACAGCAATAAGCACGGTAAGGTAGTAGACGGGGAATATAAAGGTTTTCTTTTTCACGAAACGTTGATTCAGTTAGATCAATCCGGTCAGATAGATATTCAAGTGGGAGATTTAGAACATGAAGACTTAAGACCGGATGAAGTAACGGCTGTGATCAAAAACGTTAAAAACCAGGTTGAGCAAGTGGCTTCTCAATTGCCAGGAGAAATGGGAACAGAACTACCCAATCATGTAGGATATCTTGGCAAAGCTCTAGTGTCTAATGATAAATCAACATCTAAATATGAGTTAGATTACGTTATGAACAACTTGAAAAAAGCAAGTGAAGTTGGGTCTGTAACGCAAGAATGGAAGGAAACGACAAGAATTGACCTGGAAAAAATCAATTGGGTTGTGAAGCGTCTTTCTTGATAACTAATAGACATTTCTAGAAATGATGTAGGGGCGGATTGCAATCCGCCCCCACCAAGGATTTCAAAGGAATCACCACTTACACGATCAGCAACCCTTCAACTCCCACCTCCAGACGCACTACTTTAGCAGGCTCAATGCCTGTGGGCGGAGGGAAGGACATGCCGCCATTAGTCGTAACGTAAAGGTGGGTACGATCGCCCTCCGATTTTCCAAAAGCAGCAGCTGTTGTACCTGCCATCCCCTGTTCGGCTTGGGCGATTGTCGTAATACTGCCATCCGGGGAAATTTTCACCACGCTGTTGAAAACATGGGTAGTGCCGTAAAGATTGCCAGCTTTGTCAAATGCAAAATCATCAATATTGGCATTTCGGACAAAAATTTCCGGCTCACCGGGTTGATGACTTGCCTGAATTGGAATTCGCACAATTTGGGCGTTTTGCGTATTCGAGGCATACAGAATATTATCAAAGATTTTAAGTCCATTCACCGCAGGGATCTCATTCTCAGGGTTTGCCCGTGCCAGCAGGGGATGTTCCAGCCAGATCCGTACGCTGCCTTCAGACACGTTCAATTCCCAGATCGCGCCTCGGTAGGAGTCGGCGATCAGGTAAAGCTGACCGATCAGGTGAGTCAGCCCATTCAGAAAGATGGCATCGGGCAGAGACACCAGAATGCTTGCCACTCTATCTGAAGCGATCTGCCAGACTACACAGGTATTGTGCTCATCCCAACCAGAGAGGAGCAGACTGCCATCTGATGTAGAAGCCAGTCCCGTGGCTTTGCCTGCGACCTCCGCATAGGTGGTCGGCACCCCATCGGCACCAATGCGAATAATTTTGCCCTCATAGTGGCTAGTAATTAGCAGCGCATTGTCCGCAGCGACGACAATACTTTCTAGAAAGGTGTTGACTGGAAATTCGGCAATGGTGTGGGCGGGAACCAGGACGACCGGGGTGTCGCTAAACAGAGCGGGTGCTTGTGCCATATAACTAGATTTCCTTGTTGGATAAGCTATTGAGCAGAGGCGAATCTCAGTATTTTATTGGTAAACTACCTCAGTTTCAAGCGAGTTTGGCAGCTGCTTGTGCAGGCCAGTGAATTTCTCATAGTGCGAATTGGAGTCTACTCCCTCCTACAAGAAGGGGAAAAAGGAGCTTATATTTCTATCGGAGAATTTTTGAGTCGTTGGTAGCGCTTTTGTCTGTCTTTCATCGGAGCAGCCATCAGTAAAATTCTCTCTAGCAGCATTGGAGCAATACGGTTGCACCACACTGCTAAATGGCTTTGCCATCCAATCAAGATTTCAGGTGATTCTTTATCCAGTCCGGCAACGAGTGCCTGAGCCACTCTCTCAGGAGTCATAGGCACCACCCACCGAAACCACTTTAATTCTCGCACCATATCAGTATCAGTTAAGGATGGTAGCAAAGCCATCACCCGAATGTTGTGTGCTGCTAATTCGCCGCGTAAGGCTTGGGTGAACCCCAAAATTGCAAACTTGGTAGCTGAATAGGTAGCCATTGTCGGCGCAGCCACCTTGCCCATCAAGCTAGAAACGTTAACGATTCTTCCTTCTCGTTGTGCTGCCATGCGGCGGGCAACTAGACGGGTGATGGCGTACATTCCAATTAAGTTAACGTTGATCTCTTCCTGCACCTGCGGTAGTTGGGACTGTAAAAAGGGAGCTTGGTAAGCGACGCCAGCACAGTTGACCAGCAGATGAATTGGCCCGTGATCCCGCCAAGCTTGCGCTAGCACGATATTCACCTCTACCAGTTGAGTTAGGTCTAACGGTAGGGTAACGACTTCTACACCAAGCGCCTCGATTTCAATGGCTACTTCAGCTAACCGAGTAGCGTCTCGTGCTAGCAACAACAGGCGTTTCACTCCATGTTTCGCCAGTTCAAGAGCGATCGCTCGCCCAATTCCACGGGAAGCTCCGGTAACCAAAGCTGTTTTTCCTTGAATGTTCATAACTAAAACCTCTAAAATTGAGGTCCCGATAGGTTATTAGCCAATGCCAAACTGGAAAACTTCAAATATATGAAGCTTCCTCAGCACTTACTGAAGCGTCATCAGACAAGTTATAAAGATATTTCTGAACCATCTCGCTGAAAAGTCGATGGAACGCAGTCGGAGAAATATCTTTCTGGAAAATTAGTAAGTTAGTGTAGCACCGGGATTGATGTGGAGCATGAGTGATAGGTCTCCTAGATACGAGCTGTAAGCGAGAAGTCTGAGCCGAGCTTTCCTCCAATCAGAACTTCGGTAGCGGGTGCTTCGATACACAATGTAACAACGGGATCAAGGCTCTGCAACATTTATTAACAGAAATAATGGATTGTAACATTTGTACACAAAGGTTTCAGATACTGGACATCATTTAGGCGTTCAAAAAATATTTGTCTAACCTCTGCTGTGAATAGCCCTAGCTAGTTCGTACTCTCTTCCTCAGCTAGGGAAACTATGAGAAAAGTGTTGGATACAGTAGCTTCTGCTACTAACCCAGAGGCTATTTTCTATCAGAAAAGGGTATAAGAGTGTATAGGAGTAGGGGAGATAGGGTACTCGCGAATTAATTTATCTATAAAAAAATATTCCCAATCGCACTCAAGTGCCAGAAGAAATAAAGTGTCCTTGTCCGAAACCCCTAAATTTATGATGTTGTTGGCAAGTCAATAGAGGGTTAGACCCATCAGGAGTTGACCAACAGCATCATTTATTGATCGGGTTCCCCACCTACCTCCCTACCCCCTACCTTCATTAATATTAATGACTAATGACCAATATGATTAAAGTCTTACTTGTAGATGACCAAAGTTTAATTCGTCAAGGATTAAAAGCTTTATTGGAACTAGAACAAGATTTAGAAATAGTGGGAGAGGCAGAAAACGGTGAAATTGCAATTAAATTGATTGAAGAATTGTATCCTGATGTAGTGTTGATGGATATTAGAATGCCTGTCATGGATGGAGTTGCAGCGACGCGGGAAATACAAAAGCGGTTTACTAGAATTAAAGTTTTAGTGCTGACAACTTTTGATGATGATGAATATGTGAAAGCAGCGTTGCAGAACGGGGCTATGGGTTATTTGCTTAAAGATACACCGTCAGAAGAGTTAGCTTTTGCAATTCGCGCTGTCCAGAAAGGATATACTCAACTAGGGCCGGGAATAGTTAAAAAACTTTTAGCTCAGTTTTCAAATGTGACACCAACTCAGTTACCTCCTCCACCACAAAGCTTAGGAGAACTTACTCCTAGAGAAAAAGAAGTTTTGCGATTAATTGCTTCTGGTGCTAGTAACCGGGAAATTGCTCACAAGCTCTATATTTCTGAGGGAACAGTTAAGAATCATGTGACAAATATTTTGAATCGCTTAAATTTGCGCGATCGCACTCAAGCGGCAATTTTTGCCAATTCATTTTTACCGTATTTAGATGACTAGTACCGCCGAGCGGAAGTCAAAAGTCACTCATAATTGTATTCTGGGCTTTTGCGCCCTAACAGTAGACCGAAGGGCTTCCCGCAGGGTATGGTCTGTTGATTTACGCGCCCACTGTACTAGTACAAAGACTCCTGACTCCTGACTCCTGAATTCTGCTGTATGCTACTGAGTAAGAAAGAAACAGCATTTTACTTACAAGACCTGGAAACACCGATAGGTAAAGCGATTAATTTAACGATAGCCGGACTCGTTCTACTTTCATCAGGAATTTTTGTAGCGGAGACTTATAATATTCCTGATTCTGTCCGGTTTAATCTCAATGCAGTAGATAGTGCAATATTAATAATTTTCGCTGTGGAATATCTACTCCGTTTGTGGAGTACAGAAAACAAAATTCAGTACATTCTGAGTTTTTATTCGATTATTGATCTAATGGCTATTTTGCCTTTTTTTCTAGGAGCAGTTGACACCAGATTTATTCGACTGCTGCGATGGTTCAGAATTTTACGGTTAATCAGATTTATAGATCGAAAATTTTTATTTGGTAGTATCAGTACAGAAGATGGGATAATTTTTGCCCGCATACTATTTACTTTATTTGTAATTGTCTTTGTATACTCAGGCTTAATTTATCAAGTTGAGCATCCTGTAAACCCTAAAGGTTTCCGTACTTTTTTAGATGCGTTTTACTTTTCTATCGTCACAATGACAACTGTTGGATTTGGTGACGTGACTCCAATTTCTGAGTTAGGGCGTCTGTTTACAGTCTTGATGATTGTAACAGGGATCGCTCTGATTCCTTGGCAAGTTGGTGATTTGATTAAGCGATTAGTCAAAACTGCAAATCTTGTAGAAACAGTTTGTGTAGGTTGTGGATGGTCTTTTCACGATACAGATGCTCACTTCTGTAAGATTTGCGGAACGAAGTTGGCAAAAGATTGAAGGGGATTGGGGATCGCTTATAACCTAAGTCAGAAGTATTTCTTGACAACTTGGTATAGGCTAAGCAACAAATGGCTGGATACATCTATGGGAAAAATGCACTCAATCCGTTTGACCCCATACTTGCTGCTTATGACGATAACAGCAACTGCTTGCAATTTTTCACCTCGTGTTACTGCGAAATCCGAAGTTAACTTTCCAAAAGCTCAACTGGCTGGTACGCAGTTTCTGAAAGTACAACAGCATTCAGTAGTCCCAACTCCCAGTGTTAAATTTCCCAAAGATATATTTCCGGAAGTGAAGTTTTCAGAACTCACAATCCCGCAGATTCAAGTTCAAGAAAATGACCAATTAACGATCATCACCTTGCCTACTGATCTCCTTTTTGACTCCAATACTGATAAGATTCGCCCAGAAGCAGAGAAAGTACTACATCAGGTTAGTCAGACAATAAGCAATCGGTATCCTGATACTTGGCTGCAAATTTTAGGACATACTGACTCGGTAGGCAGTGAACAATATAATCTAGATTTGTCAGAACGACAGGTAGCAGCAGTGCAACGGTGGCTTAGCAAAAAAGGCGGTATAGACCTATTTTTAATGACAAAGGAAGGCTACGGAAGAACTCAGCCTCTTACGCCTAATAAATCAGATAATTCAGTAGGAAGGCAAAAGAACAGTCGTATTGAGATTGTGGTTCAGAAGCTGACTCAGGTCTAGTTAACCCCTTCGCTTGAATAGGGTATGATAGAAGGCGATCGCGTTTATAGGGATAGACCGTAAGTGAGTATCTTGACGCTAGATTTATCTCCTGTTGGGGACTTAACGGGGGATGCTTTCTACGAATTGGTGAAAGCGAATCCAGAAATGAAGTTTGAATGTACAGCGTCTGGAGAACTAGTCATCGTGTCGCCAACAGGTGGAGAAACAGGAAATCAAAATTTTGAGCTTTATCTTGACTTAGGGATTTGGAACCGTCAGCAAAATTTAGGGAAAGCGTTTGATTCATCGACCTGTTTCAAGCTTCCCAATGGTGCAAAGCGCTCTCCAGATGTAACTTGGATCTTGTTAGAAAGATGGGAATCTTTAACTTCCCAGGAACGGCAAAAATTTCCACCAATTGCTCCAGATTT
>Ga0209611_10010146_pt1 | contig 13968 bp, 6 predicted proteins | sample S1TSphgellanicum_3_FD_187693 | JGI IMG/M metagenome (GOLD analysis project Ga0209611, IMG submission 187693) | Host-associated microbial communities from peat moss isolated from Minnesota, USA - S1T2_Fc - Sphagnum magellanicum MG (SPAdes) (version 2) | ecosystem: Host-associated > Plants > Peat... | reverse complement strand
CATGTGAATTAAACTTTTGAAGTTGGCACTATCATCCAATAATGGGCCCTATCCAAAATATGGAGGCCATGTTTCAAACTTGAAAAAACATAGTCCTTAGAAAGGACCTACACCTAGGGCCCACTAGTTCTTTTTATTATGAATGCACCCATTTGTGAAGCAATGAGGGTCAAAGGAGAACAAAGAGACCTTGATACTTTTGGTAATTGTTGTGCATGTTATATCGTCTTTCCTTAAACCACAAACTTTTCATCATTGTTGTTCTTTTTATAGTACATCCCATGCATTTCTAGCTTCTATTTTAAAGCTTGGATGTGAAGTTACATGGGTGGGGAAAAACATTTCCAACTAAAGTTGGGTAGGTGAAAAAAATAAAATCAAGAAATAACATGTCTTTTGTTATTATAGTGGAGCTTTAAACTTTGAACTCTAAACCTTGAATTTTATTGTTACAATTTGACTATCACATTGTTAATAAATTTAAAGTTCAAGGTAATGTGAGGCTACTAGTTGTTTTTCTCAATTCTTCTAGCTCTTTACCATCTAAGGATCACTTCTTCGTCATATCCTATCATGAATGTTCATGATATTAGTTCTAACAATGAAATCCCACCAACATCTATAGGATATGACAATAGTTACAATATTGACAATTTGTGACTTACCCACAAATGTATAGAATACAAGGTTCAAAAGCTTTAGGTGTTGATGAAGCACATATCATTGAAATGCATTTGGAGAATTTGTGGAAACAAAGGCTTATTTAAAAGCTACACTAAATTACAATTCACTTACATGGGCATTTTGTTAAAAATGATAATCAACCTATGGATTATTTTCAAAACCATATCAAGAGATGTATTATTTCCCACAAGGATAAAGCCCCACTTGAAATATTAACTCTATGCACTAGATGCAAGAAAGGTTTCATTGCATATTATAACATCCATGAGAAATCATACAATGATTCTAACCATTTTGCTTTACTAAAAAACCTATCAAAAGATGCAAACATTGCCCTAAGATCTTCACTTGCATGAGCCAATAAAAAAAAGCACTTGTATCTCCATTTGTAATATTTAGTTTTTTCTCAATTATAAGTAAGTTTTTAAAGAATAACCCAACACAAGTGGATTTTTTTGGAGGATTTAATGTTGTTTCTAGTTAAGGGCTCCTACCCATGAAGATTATTGAGTTCATTTGGTTCCAGAGGTTAGCATACAAATTGTGTCCATAGGTTGTCTTCCCATCAATAAGGTTTTTGTTGAAGATATTTTGTCAAGTTTGGTTGGAAAAACCATCAGTACATATGTGTAACATACATTGGTTAATTGTTTGTTAACCAAGTGCACATTTGACTTGTGGATGTCAAAAGGAATGCATGATGTTTTTGTCATTTTTAAAATTTTATTTTGAGTGACCAAGACCCTATGAAACATGTCACTATAGGCTTGTTTGAGGTGACAAACACAAGCAATGTAAATATGGCTCCTAAATTGTAACAACTATTGAACAAGTTTTCCTTTTGTTGAAGGATAATTATTATCATTAATCGATGGTCATTCCATCAAATGACAAAATAACTATAAGAAAATTTTAGAGTGAAAGTGTTCCATGACAATAGTACAATCAATTCATTTTCACATGGCAAAATAACCATAAAATTATTATGGGGAAGAATTCTAATAAAAAAAATACTTGTTAGTGAAAATAATCTCTTTGTTTATTTGATTTAGAAAGGCATTCTAATAATTGTTTAATTATTAGTCTTCTATTTACTAGGGGGTGAAACTATTTGGGTTAAAATTGGTCCAAGTAAAAAGTGGATAATGAATGAATGGTTTCCCTTAATTAAAATTTGTAAAGAAGATTATAATAAGGTGAAAAAATCTAGGAGGATAAAGAAATTCATGTGTGATAAGGAGCCACTTTTGGTTCCTTATTATTTCTTGGATTCATTCCATTCTTTCATTTTCAATTTTGGTGTCTCATAATATTCTTTCTTTCTCATTCTATCATTGTGTGTGTGATTCTAGGAAGATAAATGTGTGTGAAAAGGAAGAAGGTTGTACTTGTGTGGAAAAGAAATACAAATAATGGATTATGGTTGAAGGTTAATTTGTGATATCTTTTCTAATATATTTTTCCTTGATTCCTTAAATGCAATGAGAGTAATATCTTTTTAATTGATATATAATATTATTTTCTTTAGTTTGGTTCTTTTTTTTCTTTGCAATAAAAAATATTTCTTATACTATCTAGTAAATTAGAAAGGTAGCTAGGTTTGTTGCAATATGATAGAAGGTAATAATTGAAAGTAATTTACTAATTTCTTAGGTTGCATAGGATAGGCAACAGTTATAAGAAGTTTGTAAGCTATTGTGGGTCTTTTTCAAGCCTACAAAAAATTCTACAAAGGATGATAGTTATTGTAGGATGAAAGACAAATTGAAAGTAGTTGTTGCAAAAAGGAAGTAGTTGTTATAGAATGGTTATATGACATTTTCTAGGCATGCTACAAGATGGTAGTTGTTGTAGGGAGGTAGCTACCGAATGACGGTAGATAGATAGAAAATAATCCCTACCTTAAGGTCTTTCCATTTTATTTTTTCATTATTTTCTATCTAACAACCCTTTCCTTGATGGTAATTAAACTATTGATCTTGCAGTCTTACAACTTTACTCAAAAAATTATTATTTATGTCAAGGATGAAAGGCCTAATTTACAAACATGTGCAAATGCCCTAACTTTTATTGTATCATGAAATAACTTGGCCTTATTGGAACCATTTGATGGCTTGTGTTTGGGGTGTGCATTTTCAAAGGTGTGTCAATATGCTACTATTGATAACAAAGTTTATGTTGGTGTACCTTGCACATCTATAAAAGTTGCTCAAGATGTCATTTCATGGCCTAATTTCTTTGGAAAAAGGAAGCAAGCATGGGACAAAACTTGAATTGAATTAAATTGAAATGTAAAGTAAATACGTCTATGAAGACAACATACACATTTTTATTACATTTTGGTTATTTTTGTGGTTTTCTAATTGTTTTTTTTTGTGGTTCTGATTATTTTTAATTGTTTAGGTTATTCACATGTTTTTTTCCTTCATTGCCAACAACATATTTACAAGTTGGGTATTGTTGTTCCAAGATGCCCTAATTTTTTGGAACACCATTGCATTATGCTACAATCAACAATTTGTGGCACTACAAAGGCATGTACTTGGCTCCAAGAATCTAGGTTGTATGTGAAGCCATGGTGAAAATTTTATCGCCAAAGTCAGTAGTTGTGTTTTGAAGTAAGTTGTGGACAATAGTTATAATATTGACTTATTGAAACATTTTGAAAAAATTGGTATTCCAAATTGTTCTTAATGGCCTTGTTGAAGAAGATTTTTTAATCATAAATTGGAGTTCATGGTTTGCATGAAGTGATAGATTCTAAAGGTTTTTTTAGCCTTCATTTCCTTTCTCCATGTATTTGATAGGAAATGACATCATAATATGTTAATTTTGATGATTGATTCTTAATTTAAGTTGATGCATTTGGTCATCACATATTTAGGCAATGAAAATGTCATTGCTATTGTTGTTGAATGTGATGAAAAATTGTTGTTACCTTTATTAATGGAATGAAACAAGTTGTTAATCCTTGCTAATGTTGAAGTGGTTGAAAATCTTCAATGATAAATTGATATTGAATATCTATTTCACACCACAACACATGTAGAGATGTGCATGGACTTCATGTCAAGAGAACTTGTTGGATTCTGTTGGTATCCTATTGATATAGAAAATTGCAAGTGCACATTATCTTGGTGGCACAAAGAATAAAACAAGTTTTCAACTATTGCCATATTAGCACAACATATTCTTGGCATCCTACCAAGCTAAATCAAACAAATTGTATTGCTTCCATTGCTAGCATTTTGATTACACTTCATAGTTGTTGTTTCCAAACAAACAATATGGACAAGCCGATCTTTGTCAACAAAAATTGGCCATCCGATCCATTGATTGGTTGTTTAAAACCAATTAACCTTGCATTTACATGTGAGGTAGAATATGGATTGATGACAAAGCTAGAAGTTAAATTAAAAGATGAAGTTGAAGGCAAAGATATCTTCAACTTACATTGTTCCTTTTTAATCTCGCATTCTCCCTATATGTAGGTGGTTGTCCATGTTTTATGTAAAATTCAAAATGATGAATTGAACCATCTATTAAGGTGATGGGTTTTGGGAAACTTTTCTATGATTCCACATTATGAGAGCACTAAATTTTGTTTGAAATTCTAAAGTTTGGTTTAAAAAATTCTTATGTCTTTTGCTTGTATGGAATTGACATTTGATTTCATTAGTCTTGTGTTTTAGTGTCTTGCTTATACTGGGGGTTGTTTGTTGTGACTTTTATATTTTTTTTTTTTTTTTTTTTTTTTTTTTTTTTTTTTTTTTGGTCTTATATATGTTGTGTTTTCAATGTCTTGTGTCTATTGTCTCTTTAATGTCATATTGATAATGTGTAACCCAACATTTCGATAAAACATCATGTGTTTTTCTTTGTTTCTTGGGTACTATAATAATGTGTTTTTGATGTATTTGATTTTATGTTGATGTTTTTTGGAAGTTCATAACATCTCAAGGATGTTATTGTGTTTGATGTGTCTTGGAGGTATGTTATGAACATTATGGCATCATCACAAATTTACAAACTTCATGGGTTCGTTCTAAATATGTGTGAAATCTATCATTTCATGGGTTTGTATTGTTTAAACACAAATGTTGTGCATTATTTAAACACAAAAATTGTGTGCATTACTATTTGTAAACAACACAAATAAACATACAACATCAATGTATAAACAATACAAATAGGCATATGACATCTATGTAGAAACAATGCAAACAACATCAATGTTCAAACAATACAAATACATCACAAATTTACAAGTTTCATGAGTTCATTCCAAATCCATGCAAAATTTGTTATTTCATAGGTTCGTATTAGTTAAACATGAATGTCGTGCATTATTTAAACATGAAAGTTGTGTGTATAATTTTCATGTTGAAGATTATTCTTGGTTGTTCTAAGTTATTTTACTAGAAATTATTTTAAACTATTATTAATTATTCTACCATGTGCCATTTTGGCTATTCTATGTTGTTATTGGTTATTTTAGATTAATCTACTTTAGGTTATTTCACTTTAAATTATTATATGTATTTTTTAATATGTTATTTTACTTTAGGTCATTATGTTTTATTTTAAGTTATTATACCTTAAGCCTTAAAGTATAATAATCTATAATAATTTATAATAGTTTAGGATATATCATAAAATAACTTAGAATATTTAAAACAACATAAAAGTAAACCTATTTACCATAATAAATTATAACAATGAATTATGTCAATTAATAGTGAAAAATAATGTTTACATAGTGACCTTATAGTGAAATAACTTTAATTAGGATGAAATCACTAAAGTACAATGAACCTATTTCACTTTTAAAATCTAAAAGTGATTTAGATTAATGAATTACACTTCACTTTTATATTAATGTTAGAAAACAACTATAATAATTAATTTTGGTGTTGAATCTTTAATTTTATTTTCTTTAACAAAAACACACAAAAATCAACATACATAATTGCAATTTTTAAACCACCTATAATGCAAATTTCTTATTTTAACTCTATTTAAAACCTATTTTACAAAAAATGCTTTTAGATTGTCCAACAATCATAAATGTAAATATTTGAATTAGAAATTTCAATTAGTAACATTATAAGGATTAATGAACAAATATAATTTCGAACTTACTTTTCCAAAAAACAACACTAATAATGCCACACAAATTGATCATATTTGGACAAATGTGCCAACACAACAATGTCATTTTGGATCAATAGAAACTATTGGGTAAACCATAAACTTGTTTATTTTATAATCAAAGTACCTTACTATGTGCCACTATTTTGTTTTACCATTCGATAAAAATTTAACATAATTTAGACATGTAATCATTAAATGTTTCATGTTCTTAATTTCATAAGTTCAAAAGTGAAATAACTATATTGCAATATATAAATAAATTTCAATTGAATTGAATTAAAGATGCTAGCAAATTCAATTATTAATTAATTCCATTTATTTATTAATTAAAAATTTTAATTTATGCAACCCTTTTACATTTCAAAACAACTTTTTTGTCTTGTATGGAATGTTCAAAAAAAAAAGAAGAAGAATAAATTCAAGAATTTGAATCAAATTTAATTTAATACTTTCAATTGAATTCAATTAAACTTGAGTTCAAATAAAGAATTTTAATCAATTTGATTCAATTGAATTCAAATTTTGAATTTGAAATAAAAATTAAATAAAAATTTCAGTTTGAAATTTCAATTCAAAATCTAAAATTTGATTCAAAAGTTTCTTTGAAATATAAATTTGTTGATTCATTATTATTTAAAAGTTTTAAAGTTTTAAATTTGATTCAATTCAATTAAATTTCGCATGCAAAATTTTAATTTTCAATTGAATTTTGAATCCGTTTTTTGAATTTCAATTCAATTTTGAAATGTCACTTACAAATTCGAATTTGATTAAATTTATATCAATTCAATTCAATTCAATTCAATTGGAATACATTTATTTAATGGGATTTGCATTCAATTCAATGGAATTCAATATCAATTAACTTGAATTTGAATTGATTCTAATTAATCTTTGATTCAATTCAAAACAATTTAAATATGATTCAATCGAATTTGAATTGTATTGAACAAAATGTGGATTCTATTCAATGTACTTAAATTGAATGCAATGGATTTTAATGTGATTGCATTGACTATGAATACATAGATTGAACTCAAATTTTAAGTTATGATTCTAAATTTCATTGAATTTGATGATTTCAATTCAATTCAATTTAAAATTTAACATTAATTGAATTTAAAGATTTCAGCTTAATCCATTTCAATTTTCATTTAACTTTGAATAAAAAATTTCAATTTCAATTTTGAATCAACAATTTCTATTTTAATTCAAGTTTTAATAAAAAAAATTCAAATATCTCAATTCAAAAAATTCTATTGAACTTGGAATCACAAATTTTGAATTTTTGAATGAAAAAAATGAATTGAATGTTGAATGAGATATTTCAAATTTTTAAATTTAAATTTCAAATTCAATGGATTTTTTTTTCAGTTAAATTGAAATGATATCCAATAAAATTAAAAATTTCTAGTTTAAATATCAAATTTTCTGTAGGTAGTTTTACAAAAACAAATTGATCACATTGTCAAATATGAAAATTGGTATTATGATAAGTAATTCGATTAAATCAATGAATAATTTGATTATCATACAAATAATCTTTTGCAAATATTTCTTGGGTGACTTTTGTAAAAACCATTGTGATACTTTTGGTCCATTACACATAAGAAATGATGTAATGATTAAAATAATTGTTGGAAAGATAATAGTATTGGAAGTACAATCATGTATGGATTCTTTGAAGAGAGGCTCAAATAAGGGTTGGTAGGTAGGTAGGAAAAAAAAACCATGTAGGCATGCTAAATAAATAAATAGTAATATCCAAAGCATATACATATCTATGTATGTACATATATATACATATGCAAATAAATATGCAGCAAGGCCCATGTGTTGTAATGCCTTGTTAATCATGTTCCTTTAGAATGACCATTCAAGTTGTTTTGCATGACAAAAAAAGACTTGAAAGCAAAAAAGTTTGTTTTCAAATCATTGACATGATATGTGAAGGATGGGCCTAACATTCTTAGTGCTTTTATACATCTTTATCGCACACCTAATAAAAGGTTTAAGGTGCCACTATTTAAGGTGTATTAAAAATAAAAAATACCTTGCAAGATCATGAAATAAACTTTTAAGAAATAATTAAACCATTTTTGGTACGTCAAAGGTTTCCTTATATCATGGAAATTCTTCTACATAAAAAGGAGTTCAAATCTTATGCAAGGTTCGTGCATTGACACAATCTAAAATTGAAAGCAAGAATTTGAAAAAAATCAATGTGTTTTTGAAAATTAAACTCCTTATTGACTCATTGTTATAGCTATCACATTCAAGTTATTCACACATACAAAATTTTTTTTTAGGTTAAACATGATGTAAATCGAGGCCTTTTCATCCTAAAATCTACAAAACATTTGTTTGCATTTTTTGGATTTAAGTTAAAAAGCTATGTCTAAGTCTCGATCCTCCCATTATTCGAAATTCCATCCAATGATTATAATCTCACTTTAGTCATTATTCAAGTCATTAATGTTTTTCTTTTGACTAAGAACTACTAATAATCTCTATTTCAAATTTAAAATCACTTTCTACCAAGCTTTTCACCTAACACCTAAAAATGGATCTTCTCATTGGTTAGATTGGAACAAAGGTACTTTCATGTCACACACCCCATGCTAATTTTCCACATCAACCCAACTTGTGAAAATAGTTATGCAAGCCCCCCTTTTTTTCAATAGCACTTGAAAAATTATTAAGGTGAAACTTTTAACATGTTAGTGGTCACATTGGTGATAATTGTTGTAAGATTCATTATTTCTTTGTTGGCCATTTTGAACAATATGAAAAGGTTTGGTGGTGACGGCTTAGTGATGAAAGCCTTATCTAGGACTTGGGGACCTTAAAAAAAAGGTTTTGGGTTCATTGTGTAGGTGAAAGCCCTATTATTGGCCTTCTACCACTGAGCTTGACTTGGGGGTACTAATGGCTTGTTGGTCAAGTTTGTTGTTGTGCTTGGAAAAAGAAAAAGAAAAGGGTCTAAGTGAATGTTCAATTTAGGTCATTCCTAATTACTTGAATCATAATCACATTATGTCCATGACAAAGTCATGTTGTGTTGTAGAGACAATTATTAAAGACCTATAAATTTTTATTAATAAACACATCGTAGATTAAGGAAATGTACAAAGGAGTAAAATAAAGGAAAAGGGAGAAGTGACAAGACGTCAAGTTGGCTCAAAGTTGTTATGAAAATCTATGTATGTCAAAAACTGACGGCTTGCAATAGGTCGACCATAGTGATGGGAGGTGTGTTTTGAAGGGGTGGAAGTTGAGAAGTAACTAAGCCTATGGCTATCGCCCGACTTAAGATGGAAGATGCCTGCATCCTTTATAATGTGATTGAAACTTTTTGACGAAGAAAAATGATCAAGGTAGAAAGATGAGTGCCTTCTGACCCCTTCAAGCTCCAAATGGCATTAACATAGGTGTGTAAAAACACATCGACATATTTGTGTAAGCAACCAAATACTTCAATTACTAAAGGGAGGAATTGATTAGTGGGGTGTTAGTTGTGATAATTCTTTTCCTTGGCTTGAGTTTCATCTAATGTAGTAAGTCCTTGAGTTGTGCAAGATTGGGGAAGTAAATTCGTTCGCATTGGGTCAGTAATGACAATGTCGGCCAAAGTGTGAATGCCATCTTTGGTAAACACAATGTCGATTCATCGATGAGAGGAATTGAATATGGTTGAAGGAAACACATGTAATTATTCTTGTCCCATGTGGAAACCGGCATTTCATGTAATGGTAGCAAATGTGTCATGAATTGCATCGTGGGTTCCAATGCGTTTATTGCCATGAGCACAACATAAGAGGTGGATACCCATAGGGTTGATGGGATGTGTGCACACACATTGAGGGATGCTTACAATTGAAGGATGGGGTAATTCAAGTCATGTACGAATTGTTGTGTAAGAAACTGGGGAAGATAATTGAAAGGTTGTGAAGACTAATCAAGTTGTAAACCAAGCACCTACCCTTGGGCCATAACATGATAAAATTTGAGCATGATGAGCTTCAGATGTCTTGTTGAAGAGCATGCTAGAAAGGGTATGATGGTGCAGATGTTCCAAAATGGAATCTTGAAGTTGAATCATTTGTTGCCCAATGAGTTGTTCAAATGGAAGAAGACACACACGGGTTGGGGGTGGTAGAAGATCACATGTTGCCTTGAATTGTTGTTGGAAAGGAAATGTGTTATTGTTGATTCATGCTAAAGCTTCAAGAAAGAAGGGACTTTGATCAACCATAAACCTAACAATTATGACTGAAGTAACAAGAACCCAATACCCTAAAAAGGCTATTGGGGCGATGGTGGATGTTGATATGAACTCGATGCCATTGAAAATTATTGGGAGGGAGGCTTGTTTATGAGCTAAAGGTCCTTCTAGGCTATCAAACGATCTTGGATCCAAAGGGTGTCCAAACATTTTATGGAAGGAAGAGTCAAAGGAAATAAGGGATTTTATGAAGGTAGAAGATGGATGCGTGCATTGTAAAAAATACGATGGGAGTTGCACAAAACAACGAATTAGAATTCCAAAAGACACCTGAACATCACCCATTTTAGGGAAAAGGTCGACATGTTGAACATCCTTTTACAAGGCTTCTTTAATGAAGGATAATATGAAAATTACAGTGCCCAACGAAACCCCTAAGATTCTAATTCCTTCAGATGAGGTGGTAAACTGGCATGGGGTGTTGAAGTCTGGTGGCAAGCTAGAAGGTGACCATGCAACACATTTTTGAGGTTGAAAGGAAAGACCTATTGCACGAAATTTGGTTTGGAAGTGTTCATAGGCAGATGATACAATTGAAAAGGGACCTATGATGTGAGTGTCATCTGCAATGGATGAAAATAGACATGAGGGAAAGTGATTAGTTATAGAACATAAAGCCTTAAAATGGGTTAAAGCAAATAGTGCCCCCCCCCCTTAAAGGATCACCCATGGTAGATCATATGATTGTGACATCAACTTCACGATTACAATGACTATAAAACAAAGGAAACTTGAATGCATAGAATGAAACAAAGGGGATGAGTTGTATGATCTCCCCACTTGTTACACAAAGTTCTTGAAATATGACCCTTTTTAACACTAAATTAAATACATTTGCTACGTTTAATTGAAGAACAACCCAGTTAGGGTGAAGGTTTAGGGTGCATTAATGTCATGGATTATTCTTTCACAACCACCTTTAGTTGCAACTCCAAATTAATGTGGGGAAAAGTGTGTTGCAAAAGTTTCATGGAATAAAAAACATAAAGCATGGCTTGTGAGTAGATATAATGCTTTTTCATTACAATGGGACAAACTCCATTTGAAGGCTTGGTCATGGTTAAGAGGCATGTTGCTTTAAGGACATGTGTGATTTGGGGTGGAATGTGGCTTTGTGTAATATGAAAACAAAGTTGGAACAACTAAGGGAATCCATTTATTGAATCTTCAAGGTGAAAACAGTTTCGAAGGCATTCAAAAACCATTTTAGAAGGATTACTTGCTAATAAATGTGACATGCATTGGAACGCCAACTTGAAGGAATTGGAAGAAATTTCGAGGTTTTTGTATGGTTCCTAATCTTTGAAGAAAAATGGGAAATAACCATTTAACTTGAGGTGTAATGTTGTGAAAGCTAAGGTGCTGTTGAAGGACATGGGTGTGGGAAAAAATGGTGCTAAAACATGAATTGCTTGAAAGTATTCCCTTGCATGGTTAAAGGCTAAACTACAGAACAAATGTTTGTGAGTTCTAAGATCATGTTGGGGAAAAATGATGGAGCTCGAATTGGTTGACAAAACTTGGGCCTGCAAAAAAACTCCTCTTGCAAGTTTTCCTAGTTGCTTGTTGCATTTGAATCAAATCCACATTTCCCTATGGCTTGTCGCCCCACTATAAAGAAGCAAATTGAGACACCATTGGGGTAATAAGAGGAACAAGTGCCAAATTGCCACATTGTCATGACCCTAGCCTTGGGCTTGTAACCAAGGCAAATGCATGGAAAAGTGCAAGTTGAAAATGTAACATGAGAGTCACATTTACATTCCTAGAGTGTGAGAAAGTGTAAGGGATGAACCCACACATTCCCAAGTGGACTCCCACCTTGGGAATTGGATTCCCTATGGAGTCCCAAATCGTTAGAGAGTGATTTCAAAGGTTAAAACTCATTGGATTGAAAAATTCCTTATACCGTTGCAAAGCTCTTCAGACGTAAATGTCTAAAATGGATTTGCATGATCAATTTGAGTACTTGTAACACAAGTTATGGTCGAGAAAAGGGTTGAGAGTCAAAGTGTCAATTTGACTCCTAACCACTAAAAGTCAAGAATTGCCTTGATTTATTTACGTGTAGGTGGCGTGCCACATATTATTAGAAATCTCTTGATGAGGGCTACAACTTTGCTTTAGAACTAATTTAAATCAAAGGTTTGCATAAGAAGTTATGGGCTTCCAAAGTGATGGAAGTCCTACAACAAAATGATATTTGGGTGTAGCCCTCATGGCCATGCACATAAAATAATATAAGGGGAAAGGTGGTGGCTTCCCCCAAATTTGGGCCATGGTGAGTTTTGTGAGTTTGTGTATGCTTGTGGTTCATCCATGCATCAAAAGTTCTTCAACTATGCATCAACCAACTTGTTGTTTGGTTTGTGTAGGTTCATACAAATAATTGACTCGCTTGTCATTCGTCCTAGTCCCTATCCTGGAGCTTTACCATGGCCCTCTCACCCCCAAGTGCTACGAACCAGGGAGCATACCCCAATTTTTATTTATTTTTTTCATTTTCAAATTCACATTTGAATCTTTCAAAGAGTTTGGGGGTGCATCACACATTGTATGGGTCCTACGTTAATTTATTCAATGGAAAATGAAATGTTGCTTATACATCACATTGTAGAGTGGTGGGTATGCCATTATATAGACAAGGATGATGAAGGCCTAAATGAAAGGACCTGAAGACATCTAATGTTGAAACCCAAGGCCAAGTTAATGTACATGGAATGGGAATAAAGGTTTGGATTGAATGAATTAGATGTTTGATAGGAACGCTAATGACAATTGAAACTTCAATTAGTAAATTCATGCCCATAGGTGGGACATGATACTTTAGGTGGGGGTTGAAGGTGTGTTGAAAAAATGGGGGTAGGTTGGGCGGTATGATCAAAGCCAATTGTAGGGACCATGAGAGTGGGAAGGGGAAAATGTTTTAGCTCTGCATGATTGAAGGGGTTTGGGAAAGTGTAAGGTTGGTACCCCTCATTCACATGAATGGTTGGGGCTAGTAGGGGGCAATAGTAGGTGGTGTATGATTTGTTATAATTAGAAGGGTAATTAATGGGTGGTTTGTGGTTTGTATGGGGGATGAAGTGGAGGATAAGTTGGTGGTGCCGCATGATGAAACGAATGGGCGATGAAAATTACGAAGTTCGATGAGACGAGATGAGTTGGAAGACATGGGACATTTGGTGCTAGTTTGGTCATCTTTCATAGCAAAAACCCATGTTGATTGTTAACAATTTTGCCTACATATAATATATCATAACCCTAGCAAAAGGCATCGTTATTAATTTATCAATATTCTTATAATGGAAATCTTATCACCTAAAAGTCGAGGTTTTTTCATAATACACTTGTTGAGAGCATGAAATTTTTTAAATTGTTCTCATTAACACATCAGACAAGAAAATTAGCCAATTGTAAGTGGATTTGCCATAATAATTGTTACCCATGTGCCCATGGTTTTTTGTTTCTCAATTTTGTGATGTTGCTGAAGTGGTGACCATCCATAAGACAATTTAGCCAGATTTGGCTACATTCTAGATATGAAAGTAGAAAAAAACAGAATTCTTCTATATTTTTGGCTACTTGCCAGAATTTATCATAAAAATCTGGTGACTTGTGAAAAAAAAAAAGCTGTGCATATTGGCCCTCCCAAATAAAACAATCCTTTTTGATATCGTCCTTCACTCGATTACTTGATGGGGGTCCCTAGTGTGATCAAGCAGGAACCAGGAACTACCTTCCCCACTTAGAGATCTCCGCCGCAAGACCGTAAACAACTCCTTTATGTTAAAATAGAATAGTGTTTAATGATCACTGTCCCCACCCACAAACGTCACAAAAGT
>Ga0209611_10010145_pt1 | contig 13969 bp, 13 predicted proteins | sample S1TSphgellanicum_3_FD_187693 | JGI IMG/M metagenome (GOLD analysis project Ga0209611, IMG submission 187693) | Host-associated microbial communities from peat moss isolated from Minnesota, USA - S1T2_Fc - Sphagnum magellanicum MG (SPAdes) (version 2) | ecosystem: Host-associated > Plants > Peat... | reverse complement strand
GGCAACCCAAAGGCATGGTAATCTATATAAATTCAAGGAGGTACTATAGATTCATCGAGAAGTACAAGGAGGAATGGAAATAACAATCATAGACAAAGGTTATGTTTGGCAATTTGCTTCACCCTAGTATTGTCATATCCATGAAGAGTGGGATGAAGACCTGGACAATGATGCAGTTGAATAGATATTACCATAGTATGTTGAAACCATTCTATAGATTGAGGGTTTGGAAGAGCAAGATTTTGTAACAAAAACAATATATCAAACCAAGATGGAAAATAGAATTGAACACATATTCCACCAATGGTACCAATGGTGATGATCAATTAAAAAATTGGCCAAAAAACAATGTTAATGTAGTGTAGACCAATGAGTCTAGGACTAAACATAGCCATCAACACATACTCTTACCAAGAAAAACATGGAGTAAAGCAAGTCAAAACATTGATCAACAACTCAGAACCACAATTAGATGTTGTAGTTTTTACAGACAGGAAGATCATCTTTTCATGGACTATCTTTTCATTGAAAAAGACGTATGGGATGCAATGATCAACCATTTCCATTCCAAAGCGTAAAATGACTAAACCTAAAAAATGAGCATAATCTATTAGCTATGCCACAAAAAACTATACCAACAAAACAATTACAAAGTTACATAAATGCAAACAAGATTACAAAAAAAGGTGATGGAAAAAAGACTCCTTACGTTAAAATACCCCAAATCACTAAATCGTTCCATTTTGCTCTGGAAAGAAAAAAGATGACTTAAACCATCCTGCTCTAAGCGAGATTGAGAATTTGGGGTGTGGAAATATGGGGGTGTGCACACTTGCACATTTTTGGATAATTTAAATTACTTGTTAGCATGTAACATTGATGTAGCACTAATGTGTCAAATTGATGACCTAACATGGGTGACCTAGCATTGACATGGCACACATGTGGCAAGTCAATGACATGGAAAGTATGACATAAACACAATGTGGTAGTCCCATGACATGGCATAGATAACATGGAAATTATGTGGCAAAGACATGGCAAATTGTTGCCCATGGTTTCGAATACATGGCACTACACACATTACACATGATTGATGTGGTGTTGGTGTGGCAACTTCCTTGGATGGAATGTCACCTATTGTGCATGCAAACATGATGTCATGCTACTTGGCTATAAGAGAAGGATTCATTGATGACAATCCCTTCCAATTGCTTGTGAATTTGAACAAAGTTTACTCGCACCCTATTTTTTTAGGGTTCCATTTTCTCTACAAAAAGTGTGATATAAAAAATGTTCCCTTTTTTATTCTTGTATTTTGTTCCTTGGAAGTTAAGAACACATGGGGAAAAAAATGTAGCTTTTGTTAACATCTTGAACCATATTTGAATGGAAAATGTGGCTTAACAAGTTTTCAATTGGCACACATATCGAACATTAGAGTTTACACTATGCCAAAACATGGCAAATATGACTATACCCATGATTGGGTTTATAGTCGTAAATGTCATTCATGACTACATGACTATGTAGTGAATATGGACACATTGTTTATCCACTAGTCGTATTTTTTTCCTAGTTGTAAATGCCATCAAATATATTATATATTAATTTCAATTTTATCTAGCCTTTTAATCAATAAATAGGAAGACCTAAGTAGGTGGGTAAGTAGGATCCTATTTATTTTTTGGTGACAAGCCTTTTTTATTGGCTCATCACAAGTAATATTTTCTACGCTTTGAATATACTTAGATCATATATTGTGTTTAGACCAATACTTTTTCACCTAGTTATATAGTTTTCAAAATTGAACTTGTTGACAAAGAATATGGGATAAATTTACAACATTATCTTACATCACTCTTTGTCACATAGAAAAGTACTCTATTTTGACCATTATTATCTTTACCATACTTTGTCCAAATGAAAATAAATAAAATTTCATTGTTAAAGATTTTTCCAAGATCTACACATTTATTAAAAAAATCGTTAAGAAAAATATCAAGTAAATTGACTGAAAATGCATTTGAATCTTCACTATTTCATACATTTGAACAATAATGATATCTTGAAGATTTTCTTTTTCCTTGTTTTCATAAAACGATTTGTAAACAAACATATTTAAAGTCAACATGGTTATATATATATATACACACACACACACACATTTTTCCCACCTTTTAAAAATATAACTAATCAATAAAAATGGTATAAATGTTGTGTTATATTCATTTGTAAATGAAAAAATAAATTCGTTTTAGAGAAACCCCACTTTCAAAAACATTGAAATGAATTCTTTTTGTTCATTCCACACAAGTTTCATGTTCCATGCAAATGGATATGCTAGGTATTACAATTTGAATATCCTAAATTGGAAGGTTTTGAAAGATATGCTAGGTTCTAAAGTTTGAATATTGTACCTGCTATCATGGTTGGGCGATAAATAATTCTAAAAAGAGAAAGCCGGGGAAAACAAAAAAAAGAAGAAAAAAAGAAAAATTTTGCCAAAAAATCTTAGAATCAAACTCTCGGCCAATTGCAAAGGGTTGACTGGACCCAACCAATAGATTATCACTGTTTATTACAAAATAATAATATACCTTATATAATTATTCTTTAATGTCAAAATTTTAGAATATTGAAAATGGGGTTATTGGAACCCTTTTTTTTTAAAAATTAAAATGTTTCAATAGAATTTACCAATTGTGAATGAGAGTGATGGGTTCGGTATGCCAGCTTAAAAGGTTTTTAAATACCCAGAAGGAAGAAAGAAAGCAAGGTACCTTACAAAGCCAATGAAAAAATAAATAAATAAATAAAGATCTACACGTGAGACAACAATCCCAAAAGTCTTCAAACTCGTCAACAAAGAGATATAAAGTTTGGTAAATGAGTCAGCTGATCATGGTTAGCCGGATCAGTTTGAAAGCTCTACCAACCAGAGCGTCGGGGGTTCGAATTCCAACAACAAGGTACACACTGGTCTTGTCCCGTATGTGGAAGAGGAAGGCTCTCCACTTCGCTGCATGATCCGCGCCATCGGTCCCTTGGCCTCGATCTCCTCCCTCCTTCAACAAGCGCTTATATAATTCTCTGCGATTTTGTGTCCGTCGCAGGATTCGTATTGCAAAATCTCTCCGCACTCACTGTGTCTGTCTATTCGTGCTTCGAGAAAATTGTTTCGGGTCAAGATCGGTCGTCTTGTAAATTTCCTTTCAATACACTTGTGAGAAAAACGAAGTTGAATGGCGCCCTTGAAGGCCGTGGCAGTGTTGACAGGAACTGAAGGAGTGAGCGGAACTGTCTTCTTTAAGCAAGATCACGAAGGTCGGTGTTTTGTTTTTGAGCTGCAGAAACATTCCTTTTTGACGAAATTTTCTTACAGGATGTGCAACGAGTCGCTTGATTGGACTTGAGTTTTGTTGGCTCTGCCCTTGATCAGGGTAGAGACAACATTGTGATGTACCCAGAAAGAAATGGGCCAAAGTTTGGTATCCCTACATTCTACGGTCATGTGGAGTCCACCATAGAAACATTTCCTACGTAAGTGAACCTGGATTCACTTGGGCTTTTTCACAATAGAGATATCCGTAAAGTCACCCTGTCTTTGGGCCTCCTTTCACCCCCTTGCAACACCTCAATGGCGCCTGCAATCAAGTGGTTGGATATGATCAGGCTGCAATGACCCATCAATTTTGATCATCTCTTTGTTGTGGAAATGAGTATGTGCAGATGGGCCAACTATCGTAACTGGAAAGATTGAAGGATTGAGGCCAGGCAAGCATGGCTTTCACGTTCATGCGCAGGGTGACACCACCAATGGCTGCCTGTCCACTGGTAATGGACCTACCTCTTCCTAGTGCACTCGTCCTTTATAATGAGTGAGGAAGACAATGACCCAAAAGCAGAATATGAAGTTCTTCAAGCTTGAAGTCTGCTCAAAAAAGAGATCATGGTAGAAAAATATACATGGACATTCTGATGTTGATAAGCTGCAGGAGCTTCACATGCCATGCTCAATGTTTTAGATGCTTATGGTCTTAAGGTTCAGAGTTTTCAGATTGTGACAACCTGGGAGATATTTTTGCTTCATTAAGTGAAGGCACTTACCTGCCATAGACTCTTGCTCATGGGGTAAGAGGAGAATTATGGTGTAAGATCCTGGTCAGAGGGAAATTAGGTGTGAGATTTATTGTTTACCTGGTTTGTTACACTGGGGAGGTCCTGCCATCAGGAGCTCTCCCTATACTTAGGTGCAACCTCATGTCGTCACTGTGAACCCTGCCTGTTTCTTGGTAGAATTTTCTCTCTTTTTGACCCACGTGATGAAACGGGGACCTCTTGGTGGGGCTTTTGGCATGATGTGTGTGATCAACTAGGTCCTCACTTCAACCCTAATAATCTGGACCATGGAGCTCCTGAAGATGAAATTCGTCATGCTGGTGATCTAGGCAATGTCACTGCTGGAAATGATGGTAAGATGCAGCAAGCACATTGAGACTTACTCAGTTGCTGAATTCTCAGAAAAGTTCATGAGAATTCAAGTCTATATCATTTGACATCAGCATGAATCTGCTGCTGGTATCCAGGTACTGTGTGCAATTATGAATTCTTTCTACCAGGGACTGTTAATTCTGAAATCTGTTCTGATCTCACATGGTTTCTGATGGGTTGGTGCAGGTGTTGCAGAGATTTCTATAAAGGATTTACAGGCAAAGAGCTTACCCTCATGATGCCTTCTGGATTGCAGCTAGACTTCTGTACTCATGTTCCACACACACATTTCTTGGGCAACTGTTTCCAATGATGAAAGACAGTGGATCAGATGGATGTGATGCATTGTAATGATCCTTGAGAGTTAATCTAATGTTGCTTTTGACAGTTCTAACGGTTCTTCAATTTGCAGATTCCTTTGAGTGGAGCAAACTCAATTGTTGGCCGAGCTGTAGTTGTGCATACTGACCCTGATGATCTTGGCAGAGGTGTGAACTGTTCCATGCATTTATGCTTTGTTGCAAGTTGTTTCTGTCACTGCTGATTTCCTTGTTCAATCATGAATCCTGTACTCAGACTTGCAAGCTGCAACTGAAAGTTCTTCTGTTCAAGGTCCAGATTTAACCCTTCCTGCTGTTTTCCTCCTTGAATCACCATTTCATAACATCCTGAACCGATAGGAATTCAAGGGATTGCAGCCCATGGGTCATGTTCCATTTTCTTGGTTGCATGAGTTTAGATTTCACATTCATAGAATTCATATGTAAAGAGATGTATAAAACACAAACTTCTGCTGATCATCTTGTGTATAGGTGGTTGTACATCTGTGCCAGCAAGTTTCATAAAACTCATCATGGGCTTCTGATATGAGATTGCACTGCAATTATGTTCAGGTGGTACTGAACTGAGCAAGACCACTGGAAATGCGGGTGGAAGACTAGCTTGTGGTAAGACCACTGTGAATGTGTGGGATCTGATAGGAAATTATGTTTGAAGTGAGCATTGTGGTTGTAATCACTGCGTGCCAGGTATTGAGAGTTGAATTTAGAATTTGACGAATTGGGTCACTGCAAGTGTAATCGAGGATTGATTTTCAATGTCATTTCTGCAGGTGTCATTGGATTGCAAGAACTGTCTTGAAGATTTGGCCAGCAGCTATGCCTGAGAGCTTCAGTACTGATTATGTGTGATGGTGCAGAGAAAGCCTGCTAGTATGATAAACTTTGAGAGTGTATAGAAAGTCAAGTAAAGCATATTTTCAAGAGCTTTGGTCGTTTTTCTCAAGCAGGCTATGATATGATTATATTGAAGAGTATAAACAAGCCTGTTGTGTGCATAGAACTTGGCTATGATTATGTTTAACGGTGAAGAAGGTTGTATTGGTTATAAGAGTTTTGAGAGTGGTATTGTTGGAAACAGAAAAATATTTGAGAACTAAATTCTATTATGTTTTTGTGTGAACCTTTTGCATAGTTATTGTTTTGAAATTTCCAGTATTTAAATAAAACTTATGTATTTTGTATGGTATTTTCAAATATGTCAGATACTTTTGAGTATGATTTCAAGGGTTGCCACTTCTCAAGTGTTGAAAACATCAACTGCAGGACAAAGTACTCAATTTATTCCTTCCAGTGACAGAAATTGAGCAACTGGTATATGGGAGATTTTGCATAATCTTATGGTTGTCGATGGACAATTGATTTTGAATAACCTGTAGTGGGGTTGACCCTGGAGAATTCCAGAGACAATTCTTGATACAGCTACCTCATTTCCAAGCCTAACTACCCTCCCTAATAACTACCTAAATCCTTTCTTAATAACTATTTCCTACCCTTATAATTATCTCATGTGTTTCTCTACCCACCACCATGGAAAAAAAACACCCGTGTCCATGATATTTATATTAATTCAAATTCAATTTAACATCAGACATAAATGATGATGAACTATTGGAAAACGTATGGGAACATTAGAAAAGGGAAAAACAAAGTTGATTGTCACTTGTAGTGTGCAGCAACACAGAGCCCAAGTGCATTAACTGGAAATTGTTACTTTGCACTGGTACATTTCACTACCATTTCCTTGTTTGGATGCTGTCAGAAGATGCTGACAGAAGTTTACTTTTCCTGAGATAGAAAAGTGCACTCCACAATATGAATACTCATTTTACCTTTCATGTTGAAGTGCAAGTTGCTGTGGGAGAGTGGGCGATTAGTTAAATCTAATTTTCTTCACTAAAATTCAATTTCAAGAGTTGGATCATAAAAGATTCTACTCACATCCATTCTTGAAAATCTAGAAAGCACACTGTGATTTAACTCCAGCCACAGAAGTTTTGCATACAGCTCACATGTATGATATTCAAGGAAAGTAGACCTTCAGAGGAAACCTCCAAATTTGAATGAGGGAACACCAAAAAACTTCACCTCTTTTCTGGCACTATATTACGATACAAAAGTATATCCGGGCAGGTGCTGCTTGCTGATACCTTAAATTTTGTGTCTTCATAGTAGCGTATCACATAACCCCAGCAAATAAAACTCATACAGTTGCAGCTACTCGTGCACTTTCTGCCAGAAGTGGTTCATGTGTCTCCTTCGCTTTGCGACCTGCATTAATTGATCACCCACCCCAAAAATCCAACAACCATCTTTCTTCATCAGCCATGATTGAACTCTCTAATGAAACATTGAAATCTAATGCACAGTATTTGTAAGTTCTGTTTCAACAAAACAGATTTTGCATGATCACCACATTAGCCAAAAGGATCATCACATAGACATGATCTAAGAACTATGAGAAGCAAAAAAAATTCTACTGCTGTTGAAATGGTAACAATTTGAGGCTGAGGAGGTATCAATTTGAGAATTAGAAGATACCGATTCATGGAATTAGAAGGTACCAAATTGAGGATGAGAAGGTTCCCATTTGAGGCTGAGAAGAATTATGTAAGGAAACCTACAATTTGAGGTCTGCAGCTGAGTAAAAGATCTGATGTAAGATTTAGAAGAGATTTGACATTCGTACCCAAGCGAGCCATGAAGGCAATTAGCATCAGAGACACTCCTGTCAAGCAGAGATCAGCTCCAAAGAAGATACCAATCACTTTCAGAGACTCGTTGAACAACCAAGAGCTTAGAGCCAGAATTGTGAAAGCCAAGATGATTGATGTTAGGCCACTGATCATCACTGCTGGCCATGTTGTCAGATACCGCAATTGGCATGTCAACAGCAGCTTCAACACTCCCTGCAAGCTCCCACAACATGATGCCAGAAATCTTAAATATTGCATGGTGAGCTTGGCAGCAGATTTCCTAGAACCTGATCTCTGAAGAATGTGCCTGAAGAATGCATGAGCTGCTGGCAAGAAAAAAATGCTGCTTCCATTTCCTTGTTAATCAGATCTGTATCCTAGTACCAATTATAGTGTAGATTGCATCAGTTCTGCACTCTCTTGAAGCTTGAAGCTTGTGTTTGTGGGACAGCAGAGAGGGGGAAAAATATATATACATGGACAAGGAACCAGCCAGCGATGAGGAAGATGAGCATGGTAGGATTAGGGACAGGCTGAAGCAACATCCACAGTCCAACGCCCAGGTGCAAGGCTCCCAGCAACAGAAAGGAAGTGGTTCCAGGAGCTCCACACACAAGCAAGAAATTCAACAGGGTGATGGCTCCCGCTACCACTAGCAACCATGCGAACAACTGGTCGATGGGAATTCCGAAGAACAAAGGCACCACGATGGCCACCACACCAACCAAAATAAACACAATTCCATACGTCGAAAAGTAGAGCGACAACCTCTCCAGATGCTCATCAGGTACCTGAAGAATATTCAACACTAGACCCGTTGTCAGAAAAAAAAAACTCTAGTAACCAGAATATTATTCTGCAGCCTACCCAAATTCAATCAGAATCAAGGATCATCAAACCAATCAAATCTGCTTCTTACAGTTCAACACAAGGAGCTTTTGGACGATTCCCTTGTGGGAAAATTGTCTTAACTTTACCTCCAAGAAATAGACTACAAACGTGGGTGGCAGGGAATTGTGCAAACACTTTGCAACATTCCCAAGGAACCTCACAGGGGAAGTTCATCTAGAAGGGTTTGTATACAACTCTACCAAATGATTTTACAAGGGGAAGTCAATCATTTTTCCTTGGTTGGAAGGCATCTAATGGAGGAAAGACGAATTTTCCTTTTGACATTGGTCCTAAGAGGAATTTCTAAAAAGGATACACTGAGAACTCTCCGACATGTCACAAAGGGAGGCAGTTGTACGAGAACTCCAGCTTGCGCAAGTACCCAAGAAAACAACATGCATGCATGCAGATGATGGGGTACCAACAGCCGCACTCCCTGAGCTTGCAGAGAACTCATGCATGGGTGCAATGAAAGGAGATCTAGATTTGGATCAACCTGGCCAGACAGAGGGTGAATGGGAATATTGATGTAGTAAGTGCGCTGGTCGATTTCTCTGGTAGCTATATTCGGCTTCTCTGCTGAATATTGCGCTTGTTGCTGCTGGTGCTGGTGGCCTTTGGGATCGAAGCGCACATGCTGATTCGTCTTCTGATCGTCACCACCACCCCCCGGCTGCAATGGCTCCTGCTCAGGGTCCGCCATATCTCAAGCTCAAGCCTCAAAGCTCTTCTCCCTAGTACAAACCTTGTTAATTCTACAAAGGTCTCAGAATTCGAGATTTTGCGCTAAGATTTTCTCGCGGACTTCGCGAAGAGTTGTCGCGAACTCGACTCTCTGCAGCAGCTGCAGTAGCTCAGCTGGTGTCCAGCAAAAGAACTCGACAGTTATGTGCACGCCAAATACAGAGATCTTCAGAGGAGAATTCCTGCTGAATCGGTACGCCAATTTTGTAATCTTCCATCCAATACAAGAGTTGGGAAGTGGGGAGTGCAAATTAGGTGTGCACAGGGCACAAAGTTGGATGCGAGAATTGGTGGGAATTTGTGGCCGCATGCAGCAACGCCACGTACAGTGGGGAGAGTGGAGGCCTGGAGGTGTGCCACTCGGCAAGAGCTGCGCCGTAACGCAGCGGCAGCAGCAGCTGGCATGGGCATTACCGGCGATTCCGTCAACACTTGGCAAATTCCTTTGCCACATTGCCAAGGGAAAGGAAACAAAAAAAACAATACATTAAAAAAAACAGCCTTTATTGGAATTTGTTCTAAATCTGTGCACCTCAACATTCGCTTAGTGTCACTTTAGTAGACAAGGGTCCAGGGACCAATTTGAAGCAAATTGAACATTGAATTGGACCTTTCTTGACATTAAGAAAAAAAAAAACACTTTATCCCACGGTACAATGAGTATGTCTAAAAGGCTTTGGGTCCAATTCGAGAGTCCAATATTCAAAATGTATCAATAAGAATGCTCAATTTCATTGGACCTTGCTCCTTGGACCCTTGTCTAAAGTGACCCTTTCTAAAGGAACATCAAAAATCAATTCTTTTAATTTTTAAAAAATATTATCACCCAGTTTCAAATTTTCAAGCCAACAAGTATTAGCAATTACCATGTAAAACCTGGTCATCATAATTCACATTGGGGTTGCCGGAAGGGGTGTCCTACCAACACCAACCACAGGGTTTTTTTTTTTTCAAGTTTTTGTTTTCACATAATCAGGTGAAAGTCACGTTGTGTCCTCTAGCACTAGGCCTGACTTGGGCCTAACTTGAAGGTATCATTAATAGCTATTGTGTTTCAAATATATATGACACTTCTTTTGTATAAAACGTTTTCATCATGATTCAAATTAGGGTTGCAATAACACAATTTTTTTTTTTAAAAAGTCACCTCAATGTCTTCTTCAAGCTAAGAATCATCACCAGTATCAACAGGATTCATGAGCAAAGATGTTTTTTTCAGCTTAACAAAACTTGTATCATCATTACCGTCATCATCAACATTGAGAGAGAGATGATGGTTTTCTTGAATTCTCATAAAGACATGATGGTTTTTTTAGCAGGAAGCTTTTTGTGTCTTTCTCTTTTGAACAGAACTTATTCCAATAGGCTTCTAATTACGCATTCACACTTGATGTTAAGTCAGTGTTAAATGAAAATCTAGGTGGCATCCTAGGTGGCACCCATTGTTAAATGGGCCATAGCTCAATGTTAAGTGAATAAAATTTTCATGGCAACTAGGTTTAAGTCCTAAATGGCTAGCATGGTGTTACGGGACTTACCCTAGAGTCACTAACACCAAGTGTGAATGCACTATACCATCTTCTACAAATTAAGTAAGCATGGGTGGTTTCCAAAGTTCATCAAATTTTATTATTGTGATGGGCTGATTTTGCTAGTACTTGGGCCTTTTCTTTGGGACGAATTTTCACATTGTGTGTCAAAAAATTGGGGAAAATTGGAATTGTTTTGAAAAAGTGTAGATTCAACAAAATTGCTAAAATTTTGCCAAACTTTTGAAACCACTATATTGAATAAATAAATAAATAAATAATGCCCTGGGTCCCATGGGAGAAAAAATTTGCGCACTTCAAGCACCTTCTATATTTGGAAACAAGCACCTACTCCAACACCGATTCAATGAAAACCAAGAATCTTCCACATGCATTTTTGCAATGCGAGAGTTATTGACACCTTTGTGGCTACAATGTCAACCAATTACATAGGCTTTTGCAACACTATTTTTGACACATAAATGAAATTAGAATACAATTCTACAAGCTATGTGGGAATAGTCATAGCTAGACAAGTGGTGGTACAAAGTTGGTTTCCATCTAGTAAAGCACCTTGAGAAATGTCTTGGTGTATTTGGAGGGCACCTTACATCTGTGAATACCTTTCCTAAAAGTTCATTCCGTAAAATTAATGTTTCCCAAATCTTCTAGAGTTCACGATTGGGTTCATGATAGCATTTGCCTTCTGATTTACAATGGGTAAAGACCACATGTGGGTGATACTCTCCACAAATGAGGGACTATCCCTTCATTGTAGGTCCCTTCTTTTGAGAATGGCCTCACATTGGGGCCTTTACCCTACCAATACACTCCCTTCATGCCCACTTTGAACTGCTATTTAGTGGCATGAACATTATGTTAAAGCTCTAGGTCTCGGCCATTTCATAAACTTTAAGTCTCTTTGCATCCATTGTGGTGCATAAGAGGTTAAGCTTTTATCTTGAGCAAATAAGGGCCTTCACTCCTCTTCAAAATTGTGGAGCAAATCAAAATTGGTAACTGATTTTGGGTGATATTGCTTCCTTCTCTTTTCTAAGCCCATTTCATGGCCTTGGGTGACCTAATTGGAACGCCCTTTTAAACCGTACATTTCAATCACCTTTATTCATTTTGTTTGCACATGGATTCATTCTTCACCTTTGTTTAATATTTATATATATATTCTTTTATTATCCATATTGTTTATTCTAAGTTTAGGAACATTGGTCCAATGTATTCCTATATTAGTCTTAAAGGAGTCTCAAATATTTGAATGACATCAATTCCATCGTTCTTGAATTCTACATTTGGTAGGCATTTCACATAGCCAAATCATGGCATCCAAAAAACAAAACATTGTAACCATATTATGCATCAAAACTTATTTGTAATGATATTGCCCAAGCTTTGGCATAGTTCACCAAAATAAGATCAAATATGTTCTTAGAAAACATTTTTAAGCTTTCAATTTTTTAGCACAATTAATGGGCATCCCCACAATTTGTTCCTTCAAATTTCCCAACATCCCCAATAATACTCAACCAGTAAAATTGTCCCCATAATTAATTTGTCACAAATGTTCCTTGTCATGAATGTTTTATTAAGTGCCTTGAATGGCCTTTTCATCCATGGAAGGAAAGGAAGACAAATATTAAGCATTTGGGTGGGTCCATGGATAGACACTCTTTAGGGTGGTGGGGCAACCCATATATCCCACTTAATAACTATTGGTAAATAGACATTAGATAGATTTTATATCTTTGGAAATGACTTTTTTTTAAATATATATCATGAATTAAAAAGATGAGATCTTTTTGAAATGATCAAACAATTCATGCAACATTATTTAAATATCAAAGAAATTCCAAATAATGAAATTTTATCTTAAGGGGCAAAGAAAATATTGTTTCTCATGCAAAATGGCTTATGAGAAATTGCAAGGAGGATATATTTCTCCTAATTCCTTTGGAGGACATTGCCACTTAATGTTTAAGTTGTACATGGAATCTAGGCATTTAAGCTTCAAATTTCTTAGGTTTTGTATTTCAGTCATATAGTAAAGATATTGTTACTTGTCATTGTCTATTTTCACCCCTTATTTCATGCCTAGTTAGTGATTGTTCATAAAGTGACCAATTCACTTTTAGGGGTTTCTTTTTGGTTGTGCACCATTGATATATGTCTAGTCAACTTGGACAAGAAGACAAGGTAACAATACACACGGATTCAATCTTTGAAAATATACTTCCCATAAGCCCATTGAAAGAAAAAGGCAAACATGTTTGCCAAATCACACACTGTTGCCCTTGCAAGGACTACAAATGGGTGTCATCATTTCCTATGAAGAAAACGTCCTATTAGTATTGACATACGTAAACTTGGATCCTCTAGCTACAATAGTGACATCAAGGAGACACAAACACAAAGATATTGTCAATTTTAGAATCTACTTCTTTTGCGGATATATCTACAAGGTGGCCAACTCACATCACTTCTTGTTGCAAAACGGTCATAACATATGGTATTCAAGATGCCATTGCTTGTAAATGGCTTCAAGAGTTTCACAATACCTATAAGACCAATATAATGTTGAATGCATGGTCAAATAACCCAAAATGAAGTGTTTCACCCTTCCTTGAATCGTGACAACAAAAAGAGGAGAAAGCATTTATGAGGGAAGTTGGAGTGTGACGTAAACTAGTGTCAAGAATTTTTTGTGCGGATATGGATGTGGATGGATGAAAAGAAGTAACCCTAATTCACAACGGCTAACTAGTAGAAGATGTCAAATTATAGAATAGTTCATGAAAAGATGTAGACGCCGAAAGTCGAATTTCTATTCTTCTTTCTACATTTGGGTTTTTTTGTTTGTTTGCAAGTTAAATGTGTTTGATTTTTGCAATTCAATGGAGTTGCACTATTGAGATGGTTTTTGTGATGAAATGGTTTTAAAGTTGCATTATGTTTGTTCTTGGATGGGGAATGCAAATCACTAAATGTAGTAATGGTTGGCGCTAGAGATTTGGTGGTGGCGATAGACAGACAGTTGCAACACGAATTATAAGGAGGGGTGTTCTAGTCTTTGTGAGGGGATGGATAAAAGTTAATCTTCTATCACAAATGTAATGAATTTTTTTTGTTACCTACCCTCATCATGCACTCTTTTTCACTAAAAAAATTTGAAGCCTTAAAAAGTTCCAAGTTCACATTAGTTGCAAATTTTTTGATCTTTTCATGCTCATTATTCACTTCAAACATCATGTATGCATGAAAACAC
>Ga0209611_10010144_pt1 | contig 13970 bp, 12 predicted proteins | sample S1TSphgellanicum_3_FD_187693 | JGI IMG/M metagenome (GOLD analysis project Ga0209611, IMG submission 187693) | Host-associated microbial communities from peat moss isolated from Minnesota, USA - S1T2_Fc - Sphagnum magellanicum MG (SPAdes) (version 2) | ecosystem: Host-associated > Plants > Peat... | reverse complement strand
ACATGTATGCCAAATGTGAGCGCATGGAAGATGCTTGTACAGTGTTCAACAAGATGCCATCACATGATGCAATACTCAGGATATGCCATGCATGGGCATGGTAAGGAAGCTCTTCAACATTTTGAGATGTGTGGAGAAGGTGTACAACTAGATGATGTCACTTTTGTTTGTGTTCTGTCAGCTTGTAGCCATGCAGGTTTGGTGGTGGAAGGCCTGTGCTATTATTTGTCGATGAGCATAATTTACAAGATTTCTGCAAAATTGGAACACTACACCTGCATGGTTGACCTTCTTGGCCATGCTGGCCATCTGCAGGAGGCAGAGAATATGATGAAGGTGATGCCCTGTAACCCAAATATGGCTGTGTGGATGGCTTTGCTTAGTGCTTGCAGATTCACGGTAATATGTGGAGATGGCAGAATATGTTGCAAAACAAGTTCTTGAACTGCCTCCTGAAAATGCTGCTGGTCATTTGCTGCTACCAAGCATACAATGGATTCTTCAAGAGCAATGAAGGCTTTGTGTTTCTTAGCTCCATCTCTCACAGCCTTAATACTTTTGCAGGCAACTCTCACAAAATCTCCATTTGGAAAAGGCAGCAAGTAACCAACTGAGACTACTGTCAGATCCAACTTCCCACACCTTTTTTTGTCTGGCCAGGTTTTATTTCATGCAGCAAGCCTAATTGTCATGCCAGTCAAAAATTCTTGCTGCTATCTGGTGATTCTGGCCTATGACTGTCCACACATTGTTTGCCTGAAGAATGCAAGTGGAGACTATCTGAGGGGTGATGAGTTCATATGTTTCAGCAGATCCACTTCTTCACTTCCTGGGTAGTTGGACCTGATTTTATCTACTATGTGTGGTTCAACAGCAACAATGGTTCATGGATGCACACACCACTTGTCCACAGTACTTCTCTGGTTCTTGTACATTTTAATCGACTCTACAATAAGTAATGGGAGGGCAATTGCATTCAGTTCTGATGGTTTGTGTGTGACTGCTCACCCATCCCGATAACCAAGGCTGATAAAGCTCCTACAGTTAACAAAGCTATTGTCAGCACTAGAAAAAACACTGTTTCAAACTCTCATTCATATGAGATTTGTCAGTGGGTGGACATAGGAAGGTGCTACACCATGCAAATCTGACAACTGGACTGTGCAGAAAGCATTTTCTCCCAACATATACTTCTCTATTGTGGCTCACAGAAGCTCGAAAATGTCCAGTGTTAATGTAAATGAACATGTAAGCTTTCATTCAGTTTCTTCCCCAACTGAAGGGGTCACATGAATCTAGCTCTCTGAAGTACATGACAGAAGACTTACTGAAAGGAGCTGTGCACCCTCCAGAAACCAACAAGCCCTTGGTGGTCACTTCAGCTTGAACAACATTGTGCTCAAAGGCAGCTTGCTGTGACAACCTCTTAAGTTGCTTCTGTCAGGAATATTTGTTGCAATTTTGAGGGTGTCTAATTTGTCATTGACTGGTTGTCAAGAACACATGGAAGTTTGTTTGTTTGTCATGCCTCCTGCAGAGAAGCTATGCAACTCCCCAAGCTTGCTAGATGGTAACAAGAGCACAATAATCAAATAAGCCATCAACCCAGGTTCTCTATGTGCAAATGTAGCATAATTCAGTTCTCTTGTACAACTCTCGGCAACCAACACTTTTCACAATTTCATAATGTTTCTTCGCCAGTGATCAACCTCTTCCTCAACCCTGCTGTAATGTTGACTTGGATGTCAATGAGGCCATAATGTCATTCCAGTTGGAGCTATATACAGCCAACAGCATAGCTCAGGAGGCCAGCTTGGACAAAGGCCCACCAAAGGCAGATAATGCTGGAAGTTTCTTGAGAGCATGATGCCCCAGAAAAGCCAGATGGGTTTGTTTCTTCATGGAATTCATCAGGGGAAAGAAGACCAGTCCTGAAAGTATTGGGGTGTTTCCTTCAAACACCTTGTCACACTACATAGAATTAAATTGCTGCTCGCGTTGGACTCTGTGCTACTCCACAGATTACTCATGGCAATATGACCCTCTCATTGTTCTGAAAATGGATTTGTGGTTCGTAGGTCCTAGACATGGAGTAGGAATCCACTCATGAACATAAATACTTACTTCAACACCCAGGTCACGAAAATTGTGAAAGCATGACCCACTGATTTGAAGGTGCACTGATTAGACTTGCTTCCCATAACCTCACAACTGATGAGTACAAAGGGTCCGATGATCCGTTTAGACATATCTGCTAATCTCTCAAAGAATAACTCTTCACTTTTGCACCTCGGAGCTACAAAGAATTGACGATTCTAGGATCCTACAAGCTTAGACTGGACTTATATGAATGCAAAGAAACTGAAGAGTGATGTGGACAAAGAGCTTCGATGAACACCTTGATCAAAAGCTGCAAAACCCTGAGAATGCAGCACCCTATTATTATCCCTGGACTATGTTTTAGGGTTTGGGATAGACCCCACCGCCGACCATCAGTCGTCCGCAGTGTCGTCCTCTTTCCTCCTTTGAGGTTATAGACTGCAGTGACGTGGGTTTCATGTGGTTCTGGCTGCCGACCTTCGGTCGCTTACTGCGTCGTCTTCTTCCCTCTCGCTCTTTGAGCTTTTCACGCAGCAGGAAGCTAACGCGCGCCCTCGGACAGGAAACACCCAGCCAGCGAGCACGGGAAGCTGGCAGCAAAGGAAGGAGTCGGAAACGGGGAAGCGACAGGGACATAGGATGGACACAGGAGGAGCAACGAGGAGGTAAGTAGGAGGACTAACGAGAGAAGGGAGCAAAAATGTGGGCAGCAACAGCAGGGTCGTCTCCCTGCTGTCCTGTAGCGTTGGAGTCCAGGACAAGAACAGGCCCGCACTCTTCTTCTTCTTCTTCCTCAACTTCATACCATTGCGTCGGTAGGGATGATCAAAGGCGCCACAGAGAGGTATTTATAACGAATCAGCAGTTTTGGAAATGTGTGAAGCGGAGAGCAGGAAGAGATACGGCGACGCGGTGTTTAGGGAGCGCGTGGTTATCAGGAGGTCAATTAGTGCAAGGGAGTGTAGGGTATTGTGTTGCGGGAGATGGAATAGAATGCTTGCAAAGCGAGGGACATGGTCGACAAGGATACCGGATGGCAAGATTAGGGAATCGAGTGTTGAGAGACAACAAGAAGCGTGGGAAACGAGCGAATGTCGTGCCACAAGCTATTTTGCAATGGAACAGGCGACCTGAACTGGCTGGCGAGCCTCCGAGAGTGGTGGTGATTACGTCAGGGAAGGGAGGAGTCGGAAAGACGACCACCACTGCTAACCTTGGGATGTGCCTTGCACGCTTGAATTTCAAGGTCGTAGCTATCGATGCCGACGTCGGGTTACGCAATCTTGATCTGCTACTTGGTCTGGAGAATCGGGTGAAGTACACGGCGATGGAAGTTCTCAACGGAGAGTGCCGGCTGGACCAAGCTCTCATAAGGGACCAACGGTGGACGAATTTCGAGCTTCTGTGCATCAATAAACCACGGTACAAGATGCCACTAGGGTTTGGAGGCAAAGCGCTCACGTGGCTGGTGGATGCCCTGAAGAAAAGACCAGAAGGAATCCCGCATTTCATTCTGATAGACTGTCCTGCAGGCATTGATGCAGGTTTCATAACTGCAATCACACCTGCAAATGAAGCAATTCTGGTAACCACTCCTGATATCACCAGCCTGAGGGATGCTGACCGTGTCACAGGCCTACTTGAGTGTGATGGAATCAAAGATATCAAGATGGTGGTGAATCGAGTGCGCAGTGACATGATCAAGGGAGAAGACATGATGTCTGTCTTAGACGTCCAAGAAATGCTGGGTCTTCCTTTGCTTGGTGTGATCCCTGAAGACTCTGAGGTGATCAAGAGCACAAACCGGGGCTATCCACTGGTGTTGAAGAACCCACCCACTCTGGCAGGTTTGGCATTGGAGCAGATTGCTTGGAGATTAGTGGAACAAGACAGCATGAAAGCAGTCTTGATTGAAGAAGCCCCAAAGAAACGAAGCTTTCTACCATTCATGGGCAGTGGAAGGTGATGTTACACTTGTGCATCAGCATCTGGCACTGATCATAGAGCATTAGGTCTTCCACAACACAGGCTTTTCTGTGTACACAATTTTGCATGTGTCAGCTTCATCTGTGCAGGTAAGATTTCATGAAGAGCAATAGGAACAATTACATTGTGGGCATTCTCAATTGCAAGGAGAATCCTTAGTCACTGAGATTTGCATCCAGTTTACACAAAACCTTTAGGGCTGTTAGGAGGTGCTGTTGTTCTGTGACTTCTTATTGTGGCCTGCACAAAGGTTTGCAACCAATGCAATCAGGGTGCAGAGTATATGATATCAGTTTTGTAGTTTCTTCTTACTTTTATGGCAACCTATCCAGATTTCTCATCTTTTTCAAATGTCTTCCAAGAGCAACAACACACATTTACAAGATTTTATTTGGCAGAAAAGAAACCTGATTTTTATTTTTGTTGCCTCTTTTTTTAGCACAGTTCATGTATACATTGAAGCACCTGTTTGTCCAAGCCAAAATTTCAAACCTGCTTCAAATGCAGGGATGTGTTCATGCACTGCAAAAAGATGAAAAGTTGCAGCAGCCTTCTTGACAACACCCACTACAGTTGTCACTACAGTTACACAGAATCTAAGAGGACGTGGCAACTTTTGTCTTTTGTAATGCAATCAACATAGATACTGCTCCCAATAGGTTCACTGCTCCTACCTGCAATGTAAGGTTTTGACAAATGAGGATTGCAATGCAATGGATCCACCATTTTGCAAATCTATTCTGCGAGCATACCTCATCATTACACTAAAAATTAAAACCCCTGGGCAGAGAGTTCCAAACCTGGGTGTGAAATGAGAGTTGGAATACGTACCAAGAGAAGAGAGCGCTGAGCAGCACCAATGGCTACAAGCCAGCAGAACCCAATAAACAAAAACTGCAGGAAGCAATTTCTGGATCAGTGTGAAATCCTTGTTAATATTGAACTTCACAGCACCCCACTCATGTCAAACTTTGCTGTACTGTGTACAAAGACAAAGAGCATCGAGACCAAAAATTGCAAGCACAAGTTGATACTGACTGTTGAAAGATTAGCATACCATGCGCCCTACAACAGTGGACATGTAGAAGGCATATGCGCCTGGAACTCCTTGCATATCACCCACTGATGTTCCAATATAGTACACACCAAAAACCTGCAGTGCATTTCCACTACCTTAAGGGGCTTTTAGATGCCCATACACAAACTCTCTACCATCAACTGATGCTGCTTATATTGAGCAACTAGGGCAAACCAATTCTAGAAAATAGAAACTTGATCAGTCCAATGTTGCTGAGATTGATTGACATTGCTTCACTTCATGCAACAACATTGAACTCCCAGCTCACACCTTTAGTATTACCTTTTCAATACAAGATGAGCCAGAATCACATGCATTGAAGCTCTCCATGCTTCACATTCGCTCGACAGGAAAACAGAAGAGAAAGAGAAATTACCGATGCCAAAATAGCTCCAACTCGGATCCAACCCACTGTGACACTTTTTACATCAAAGAAAAGACCTTTGCACATAGGGATCAAAAGTTAATGTCAGAACCACACTGTTCATTCACCGCACCACAAGTGTTTTGCATCCTTTAGCTTCTCCTAATCCTCCCTTCTAATTGCATTTCTAGCCTTCTTTTCACAGAAGTATCCTGCTTACAAATATACTATCTAACAATTGACTATCAACATGCCATCTTACCAAAGAGAGGCACTGGGAACAATAGCAGTGCAATGCCAGCAACAAATATGTACAAGCCTGTGAACAATGCCATCAAAGCAGGCCCCCTTGATCTCTTCTGTTCCATGTTCTGAGAGTCTTTCATTGGCTGGCCACCCACAACAAGATCAGAGATGCTGGAATTGCTCAAATGGTTTTCATCTGCTGCACAGATCCTACACCATGTCAGGTGACAGTCAGAACCAGACACCTGTTACATGTTAGGGACCACACAAACCAGAGTGACACTGTGTCATCCATTGCATTCTTACAACAATCATTTTCCTGAAGTTGTAACCTTTGCATCTGCCTCCCAGCTGATAATGAGATCAATAAAGGCCAGTGACTGATCATTCAGAAATGCAGTTGAAGAACATGCAAACAACAGATTATGGAGCTTGACTTCAGCATCGAAGAAGGTGGAAAGTGGCACTTGGCATTTGAAGGACTTGATGAGAGACTGACCAAAGAAACTGAAACCACAACAGCAAAAATGGGTGGAGTCTTTCAGGATGGAGATGCTCACTGAATGGTGCCATCATTCAATATTGATGCAATTTCAGGATGGAACACCGTGCTCCTGGAAAGGCCACTCAGAACTTTGTCAGCAATGCTGAGTGCAGTGGGAGTCATTTCCATAGCAAAGACAATGGCTTTCCTCTCCCCTCTCTGACCTGCATGAACATTCCCTTGCAGATGCCCCAACACAATGATATCTCCATCAGCTACGATAGCTGCTCCTTGACTCACATTTCCAAGCACCTGAGCATGAGGGAATGGACATGGCTCAGCATTGGAGATTGCAATCGCAACACCCTAACAAACAGATTATTGTCATGGCTGCTGCATTCAAAACTGTACAACATTTGCAATCACTACTGAAATTGGTGACAACACTGCCTCACAAATAGGTCACCTGCTCTTTGACTCATTAGGGTTTCATGAAACCATCAAGATTGCTCAGTTCTTTTCTGCAATGGTTTGACGACGGCATGCACATGCCTGCTGGCAGTGTTCCGGAACGAGAAATTGCAGTGAAGTTGAGGAACAGAGACTTACAACGACAGTGCCTTGGTACTCAAGAAGCTCTCCAGCCCGGACGGTTCGTCTCAAGTACAGGCAGGATGATGAGGGGGGCGGAGAACCAGCCGACTCGCGATCGCCGCTTCGATGGCTTCCGCTCTCTCCGTTCTCTTCCGTCTGCGAGGTTTGTGAACGTACCGCAATACTTCTCCTGCTTCCTTTCCGCCTCTCCCTGCTGCTCTTTCTTGCTGAGCTCCAGGACGACGGTGCTGCAAGAGGTGCTTGAACTTTCAATTTCCGTGCCGGCCATCTCTTCTTCTGGAGTATCTTGAGTGTTGTTCCAGGCTGCGCCGCATGGAGCGGTAAACCTCGGCCTGCTGCAACGAGGACGACGACGCAAGCTGCTGCTGGTGCTGCTGCTCCTGCCACCATTTTTCACCGCAACAGAACTACCGCTCCTCTTTTGCGTCCGGCAGTGACGAAACCTGCACTCGTTCGTCCTTCCGTCATGGACCTATTTCATCTAGTTTGTTGTTGCGCGTCTTCCGCGTCCGCATATTGGTTGTTCTTTTCCTTGTCGTGCCTTCCGCCGACGATAGTGCTTCTCGTCAAACTCTCAGAAACGACGACGCGGAGCGACATCTTCTTTCGTTCGTCAAGTGGATAGCCTTACCTCAGATGCTGTTTTTCTGATTGCAATTCTTGCAATCTGCTCTGCACGCGCATCTCCAAAAATTTGCAGCGCATGTAGAGCAGGGAATACGCTTGTGTTACGACAATTTGTGAAGCTTTTCAAGCTTCTGGCAGCAGGAGGTTAGAGTAATTTCTTAGAAGAGCTAAGCAATGGTGACAAGTTTGCAACGTGTGGCAAGGACGGAACCATGCCGTGGATTTGAGTCCCTGCGACACTCCGATCCACCTCAAACGAGGAAATGCAGTTTGGCCATCCGCACATCGAGCTACCGAGTCTCGTGTAGTGTAAAGTTGAGACTTCGCAGAAACGGAATGCATCTGGTAGAGATCCAACAGCAGAGGCTTCCCGGTTTTGGAAGGCGAAATGAGGCTGCGAGGGGAACAAACATCCGCAGAAGTGCAGAGCCTCCGAGAGACGGTCTGGACGGGGATAATAAGATAAGCGTTTCCGGTGAGTTCACCATCTCACACACTCAAACTTTTGAAGTTGCAAGGCTTCCTGGCATGTTCGCGTTGCGAACAAGATGCTGGAAAGGAATACAATCGCGATTTAGAATTGCATCTTGTTGCTGTTCGTGTCCCATGTCCAAACCTTCACGGTCGCAAGGCTGATGGTTTTTCTGCTCAAATTGGAGAGAGCAAAAGACAGCGTGAATGTCAGCTTGCCAGAGACGCAGAAGCGTTCCGTAGAACTTCACAAGGAAGGTATGAATGAGGAGGCTCCATTGCAAGTAGTAAGTAATACCGTTGAGAGTGTAGGCAGGCCTTGGTTGCGTAGGAACAGTCGTGGTTTCTCGAGACTCCCAAGAGCAATCCTGAACAAAACTGCGCAACGGCAAGGTTTCTGTTCTAACTTCGTTTCAACACTATTGTCTACCCTGTTGCTGCAAGAGTTATCTTCGGCGCCGAGAGTGCAAGCGACAATTTCTTCTTGCATATTTCTTCATTTCAACATCGTCGTCAATTCTGCAGGTGAAAGAGCGAGTGTCGACACCGAAATGCTCTGCGGCAAGTTTTGGATATATCTGTTTCTTATGGAGTACAGCAATTGAGCGGATCTTGTGATGTTTAGTGTGGATAGAATTGTCAAAAAATGCACGCACCCTCTCTAACAATCTCAGTGTACAGATGCTGGATCTAAGTTGGGGAGAGCTGGTGGATGATGCAGGTGAAAAAAAGGTGGAGGAGAAGCAAGGTATAGAAAGTGTTGAGCAGGCGTTGGCTAAAGCTTTTGGAGGTCCAATTTGGTTTGGGTTGCTGCTGAGCTTCCTTGCAATTTTTGCTGGTGGTTATGTGTACCTGATATACAACTATGCAGATTTCAAAGACATTCCTATTCTCTATGGCCCTGTGGGATCTCACAATTGAAAGGAATGGGAGCTAGTTTCATGAACAGTGTGTTTTTGAGATAGCAAATTACTTTCATTTTAGGATTTTCCCTTTGCCTTTCGGCCATGTTCTGCTAGATTCCATCTGAACTCCAAATTGCAAGGGTAGAGAACAGGCAACATTTGTCTGGCCTCCACTCATTTGATCTTGGTGAGAACAGAAATCAGTTGAAATGGTGAAGTGTTATTGCAGGAGACCAAGAAATAAACCATTGAAGCCTTCAGTTAGAGTTTCTCAGTTGCCACAAACCAGAAGTGATGTGTTTTTATGAGCTAATGCTGTGCAATATGCAAGTGACCTTTGTTGTGAACATTCAGCTGTCAGGTTGTGGAAACAGGAACATGATGATATAGGCCTTGCACTGGTTTCTCAGGTCTTGAGAAAGCTTTTCAGATGAGCAACTGATTTTGCAAAATCTTGGAGCAACTAAGGTTCTTGGCTTTCTTTGAACTTGTTTGCAGAACATCTGAGATTTGTAACATGGCCTGTGTCATGAAAGCTCTTGAGAGGCTTGCAGTGACCTCTGTTTCGGTTGATTCTGAGAGCAGATTTCGAAACACCAAAGATGGCAGGCAGCTTGCCATTCCTCAAGAGTTCTGACAATGGTGACCCCACTGGTGTCCAAGTTCCCGTGACTTCCACTTACCTGGATGACAAGGTAAGTTAACTTGGTGTAATTGATGTTTTTCTGCAATGATTTCTAGGACCCATGCTAACACATGACCTACACACCTGTGTTTGAGAAACATCATCACTGATACTTAAGCTTTTTGTGGGCATAGCTTGAAGGTGGTTTTTTCAGAACATTAACACTGTCTTTACAAGAATTTTCCAAAAGCAACAATGTCTAGAACCCATGCTGAAACATGATCTCTGTTCTTGTTTGCTAGAGCAACACAATTGACGATCCTGTGGATGGTTAGTACATAGCTAACCATTGTGGATAGCTACATGAATACAAGAAAAGAATATTTCATATCCACATCCCATTCATCTTGTGTTGTGTACCAATGGGTGTTGGTTCACTCTAGGCTACAGAGGTTTTGCCTCAATGTTATTTAAACATGTATTTAGAGTGTGCATGACAATCGAGGCACCTTGTAGTAGTACAATATAGTCGAGCTACATGGAACACCTAAAACATGGTGTGGGCTAGGTTTCATGCTTTCAATGTTGGCATGCTTTTGAATCCATGATTTGATTTGTTTTTTCCAGATCCAAGTTTGAAGCTGCTGCATTTTGACAGGTTGAAACATGGCACTCACCTTTGCCCCAAGTTTTGAAAATTCAAAATTGAGTTTCAAGTTCATTTTGATTCTCTTGGTTTTGCTTGCTTGTTCTTTTGCCTGCTGGTTTTGTTTCCATCTTATTTTACTTGGTTTTGATTGCTTGTTTGTTTACCTCCCTTCCTTTTTGTTTCGTTTACTAGCTTTGCTTATTTTATTTTGGCATTTTGCTTGTTTCTTTTTTGTTTTGCTCGCTTTATTTTGCTTGTTGATTATGTCATTGATTTGCTTTACTAATTTTGTTCTTTTTAGATTTGCTTTTACTTTGTTGGTTATTCATTTGTTTTGTTGACTTATAATTCAAGTCGTTGTAAGATCACGATCCATTGTAATCATTAGATTCAATCATGTTTCAAAATATTTCATGAATTTGAAAATGTTTTAAAAACAAATTTAAAGTTTTATTCAAAGTTGTGAATTATGAGATGTATAAGTATTTTCAATTGTTAAAACATGCTAATGTAATGTGTATCTATAGTGGGTTTGAGTTCATGAGTTCTTGTGTATTAAAGTGGTGCAAGTGTTGTAAATGGTTATTTGAGTTCGATGTATGTAAGTTGGTAGAAGGAATCAAAAAAAATTTCATCCTGATTTTGTGTTGAGAAAAAAACACATTAAGGTGGATCAAAAATGGCATTTAAGAATCCTTTTTGAAAGTTCATTTCCTTCAATGAATTGGGTTGATTTTAAAATTGGTTTAAATGATGTTAAAGTGAATATCTATTTCCATATATGAGTTCATATCATCATAGTTTATAATTTTTTTCACAAATTGATTAAAGGTAGGTCTTGAAAACGTCAATCTAAATATCAAATAAATCGAATATGCCTATTTATTCTATGGCAAAGTTATTTTGGGTATTCAAACTAATATTTTTCACATTCAATTTTTCAATCTTTGTCCTATGAATAACATTGACCTTTTGAATGATTATTAATTCTTCCCGTTTCAAGTCTTGAAACTAATTTCATAACAATTTAACTAAAATCATGCCCTTTAGCTAGATTCAAAAAATAAATGTTTTGTGATTGCTTTCAAATTGAATAATGTTGAATTTTCATGTGGAATTTAAGATGTGTCCCTCTTTCTACACCAATTATCATCCAATTAATCAAAAGCTTGAAAATCAATCATTGTGTTTTTTTAATTCAATTTCAATTTTTTGTTCATTTTGATTTGCAATTAATCAACTTGATTGTTGTGATAGCCCATTTGATTTTGATAAAACAAATCAAAATGAATATACTAACTCAGATTTAAATTTTTGAAATTTAAAACAAAAGAAAACACCATGTTTTAACACTTTCAAAATGAATAACTAATTGCAATAGATCATGATTTTTCAAATGGTTCATTTTTGTTATTAAAAGCCAAAAAACCCACAAAAACAAAAAAAATAAATTAAATGGATTAATTAGTCAAGTTGATCATTTGAAGAAAATCATGATTTATAAATCACAAAAAAAATTTAATAGTTTTCATCATTCAAAAGGATGTTACATTATACTATTATTTAAAGGTGTAAAAACATTCCCATAAATGTCAAAAATAAATATGTCAAGACCTTTTTAAGACCATTTAAACATGAAAATCATTAATTACAAACACAAGATAATGTTTTTGCATCCCATTTTTAAAAATTGATCATCTCTTATTTGAAATTTAATAATATAATACATAATGAATAGCCCTATGCCAAAAATAATAATTAATTTTATCGATGCATCAATGGAAGAAGCATAAAACCCATAAACATAAGTAGTGGTTAAAAAAATCAACTTTTAGTTAATGAAAATGCACTATCATGTTGAATGTTTTGTTCATTTTAATTAATGATGATGTACATTCCTCTCTCCTTTGAATTCTAGTAATAACTTTAGGGTTATTGCTTGCAAGGATTTGTGAAAATGTCATTGTCGTGTTGAATAGGTGATGCAAAAAACAATTTGGACTTCAATGCCAAATGTTTCCATAACCTTACATTGGTTGAACATGAAGAAAAATCAAAATTAATAAATCCTTATAATTTTGATGGATTATTTGGTTTACAATTTTGAATGATCACTTTAATTTTTAATTAATCAACTTCATTGCTATGACCCATTTGACTACTTATCAAATGAGGCATTTATTAATTAAGGCTGGTTATTAACTATATTAATTATTATTAAAATATTATAAAACCATTAATTAGGCTAAATAAGTAACCTAGGCTTTGGCTTCATTATAATAGATTTGTCAATTAAATTAAAACCTAGTTAATAAACTATCTAAATTAAATAAACTATCATTATTTACCTTCTTGTTATTTTCCTAAGCAATAGGTTGGTAAATAGTAAATAGGTAACAGACTAAGTTAAGTTATGCACTATCTATTAAATTAGGCTAAACTATGCTAGTTTTAAGTTAAATAGGTAATTAAATAAGTTAAGTTATTTTTTTAAGTACATAAAAAGGAAGGTAAAAAGGTGGTACCATGTTTTATGTAATCACACCATTTATTATGTCATGAAGCATCCTTGAAAACACATTGTAACCAAAAAGAGAGGGTCCTGAAAACACGGCGCATTGACTGCCTTCAACGAACCCCAGCGTCCATGTTCTCCTGAGTCATTGGCATACAACTCAGATCTCCAAAAACACAACACACAACTTACCTACTGACTCTTTCAAACGAGCATCACGAAATCATAGACCTGCAAGCATTTTCTTCCTACACAGCAACAGAACAGAATTTCAATGGATCTATCTCCTGCCTTACACATTCCCACAGATGCCGGCAAAGGAAACTCTCTTGTTTCATTACAAACTCTGTACATTCCCCGAAAGCACAAGCTTGCTTCCCATCTGAGATGTTCACAAAAACATCAGATTCCTAGCACTCTCTGAGCTCTCTCTTTCTCTCTGATTCTCCTATAGTAACTTGACTGATTGTCAGGCGCAGCGGAAGTTTCTCACTTTCAACCAAGCTACTGTCTCACTAAGCTTTCTCTACCTTCTCCCAAGGATTGCTCCTCCTCCTCCAATTCCCCTCTATCGTCTTAGTGCTCTCTCACGCCACTACTCCTTCAACAAAAAAATGTCCCTTCTCTTTACCGAGTTTCTTCTTCTCTCTCAAAAACTCCATCACATCCAAGTGTCCTGTCGTTCCATTCTACACCCAGCTTCCCCATCAAGCTTTTCCTCCTTTCCCACCTTTCGACGCATCAATGCAGCTCCACTCCTCTTCATCATTCGTGCCGCCTTCACTCCTGCACACCCACTCACATAAACGTCCCATGCATAGCCATGTAGCCGTCATGGAGAAAAACATCCACCGCCAAAATCAGGACGGCTTAATTATACCAAAGCACACCCTCAATGCCCGGGTGTTCACACAGTGTGGAAACCCATTTTGGTGTGACAACATAACATCAAAAACAAGGTTTTTCATTCAAGCAAGTGATCATTAGTGATTAAATTGTTTCATTTCACTAAGATAATTTTTTATAATTTTCTTTATTATGTTGAAAGATTCATTCTTTCAAGTTGAACTTCACAAGGTGAAAATGGGTTTTTCTTATTTACTTACATAATGTAAATTAAACATTATGTGTTACATGGTTTGATTTAAGATTAAATAGAATGTTGTTCATGTGATAATAATTTATTGTTTTTCACATGAAAAACATGAGTTAAATATCTATTTATCAATAGTTTGTTGATTATGCATCATGTGAAATTCACAAAAATTATTTTAAATTGAAACCCATGATTTATGGGTCTACTCA
>Ga0209611_10010143_pt1 | contig 13970 bp, 13 predicted proteins | sample S1TSphgellanicum_3_FD_187693 | JGI IMG/M metagenome (GOLD analysis project Ga0209611, IMG submission 187693) | Host-associated microbial communities from peat moss isolated from Minnesota, USA - S1T2_Fc - Sphagnum magellanicum MG (SPAdes) (version 2) | ecosystem: Host-associated > Plants > Peat... | reverse complement strand
TCCAGTCCGAGAGCTTTTTCTAGAGAACTTGGGTACATATATACACGGAAGAAGGCACCAGCTTGAAATCGTTGATGCTTCATTCCTTCATACCTTTGAATTACTAGGCTGCGGGTGATCTGCTAAGATCATAAACTGGTGTCTGATGAATGAATGAATGCATGCGACAGTAGACTTAGTGTCATGGAAAATGCTGCAGCGGGGAAGGAAGCAACTTAGGGAATCAATCCAGTGAGCAGTGAAGTGAGGTTTTCTTGGTCTCTTCAAAACTGAGTTCGGTTCTTTGTAACCGTAGACATCTGAGATACAATTTGCCACAGTTCTTAAGTTATTTGCTGTAAATACTTATTAAATCTCTTTGTCCCTCTCAAGAACCATCACAAACTAGGTAAAATTGTGTGTTTTTCCACTAGCTTTGGAAATTGTATGTTTTATTGATGGCACAAACAATTGAATACTTACCAGCCTTCCGATTGTGTGAAGGCCACTACCTTCTGGACAGGGATAGAGATCTGCCACATAATGTTGTTCCTTGTTTTACTCTGCTTTTTCCTTCTTGTTTTCAGTCACCATATCAGAGTCTTGCCTGGGCATGCAAAATCTTTAGGGTTAGACACTGGATCGACTCCAACACTTGATCAAGTTCAAGTGTTGGAGTCAATCCAAATTAGACACAGAAACAAAACTTAATTCAATTGCTAACTTCACTTGGGTTGAAATCCATGGGTATTAAGTGGATTCTGGGAATTAAACAAGTGGCCGAATCCAATTTAGACACGGAAACAAACCTTTGATTCAACCGTCAACTTTATGTTGGGTTGAAATCCACGGCTATTAAGTAGATTTTGGGTATTAAACAAGTGGCTGAATCCAATTGAGACATGGAAACAAAATATGATTCAATCGCCAACTTTGTGTTGGGTTGAAATCCGCGGGTATTAAATGGATTTGGGAATTATTAAACAACTGGCTCAACACATTATAATTACTCTGACCCTTCTGGCATAGTTCAAACCAGCAAACAATAATTAAAATATGAAATGTTCCATGAAGTTCCCAATAAATGAACCTTACAGCTCACCATAAAACGCCTTGTGAACAGTTCTCAAAATGTGAGACTGAACGAAAACAAAGGTCGGACATTGATTGCAACTTTGTCTTATGACAATGTCCTATGATAGTCATCGCCTAAGTGTAAGTCAACTTCCCACGTATGTCTAGGATTTCTCATGGAGAACTCACCAGGAATGTGTTCCATAAGACATCATATCCTGTGGAACTCACTGAGAACATGTTCCATAAGACACCATATTGCAACCTCTGACAGATTTAAAGCTTCCTACCTTACGTGTTCTCTCATCTCTCCCCCACATGCAGAATCAAGAAAAAGCAGTTTGCTGGCTCTAGCCACAAAATCTAGGCTGGAGTTGCCGATTCTGTTGTCATGAGGTGGGCATTATATTTATGAATTTTGCATGTAGGTCGGTAGTTACTAGTACCTGTTCTATATTGTTCTTCCTTAGGAGGAAGCCATGAAAGCAGCACTGGACTGGGTTATAAGGTTTTTTTAAAAAAAGGATCACCTGGTCATGTGACAGTTTTGGAAGACTTCTGAGATTATCTACAGCCAGATGTCATCAGTTCCAAGTTTGGATGATGACATCAGGAGCCCTCAGCCCTTTGCAGCTATCAAGCCACTATTGTTGGGTTCTTAATGTTCCACAATTATGGCCAAGTCATTTCAAACAGATGCACATTGTCAATAGAGGAGACATGTGTTAGTACATGTGTCATTCTGTCCACATACTGGAAAACATGAAATGATAAGAGGAATGTAAGTGGATATCCAGATCAGGCAATTTCTTATCAGGTCTTTGGATATATGATTAGGTTCCATGGTAATTTGTAGGCCGCTTCTTCTCCCTGGTAAATTGATTCTAGCGAAGAAAGTAATGTGTTAGCAGTTTAGATTTAGGGTTTTAGCAATGTGCAAGCCCCTGACCACTTTAAGATTGTAGGTAAGGTTTCAACCAGTGTTGGCCAGTTCTGGTTTTGGCTTGTTTTTGTTACCAGTTCGCAGTCCACTTATCAGTTACCCAAGTCCACCAGTTTTAAACTTTGAAAAATAAATAAATAAATAAACCAGTACTGAAACCAGATCTTGAAATGTGAAGATCCCAGTCCAGAACTGGACCAGGGTTTCTATCAAATTTTTAACTGAAACTTAGGGTTCTTTCAAATTTTTAAATAAAGTTGAAACTGGGACTGAGGCTCTCTTGAAAAGTAAGAACCAGCCAACACCGGTTTCAACATTATTGTACTGCTTTCTTATCAAGGTTTGATGCATGTTGGCAGCTTCTTCAAATGTAGACTGAGGATTTTTATCATTTTATCAAGCAGTTGGTTGCCTTTCTCCCACTCTCACATGTGATCAAAATGTGTTTTTGAACCATTTTTCATTACATATAGCCTCCATATGATGTATTTTGGTCAAACTGTTAATTTTACTTTTCACTCAGGCACCAAAAACAAAAAGTTTAACCTGGCACATGAAAGGAAACTTTTAATATGAATCCATCACATGAGAATCCAGTTAAAACATTGACATTCCTTCATGGAAACAGTTAATTGAGAAAGGTTTTTTTGTTCTACTTAAATTAACACTCAACTTTATCAAACTAAGAATGTCACACAAAACAAACATGCATCAAATGAAACGCTATTGATGACAATTTTTTACTTTCTATGTGTGTATGCGTGTCATTTTCTTTGAAGCAATCTTGCATTATGGGTAAGTTTTATTTTGTAACAAGAAAGGTGAAACTTCAAAACCTTGTGGATAAAACCCAAACATTAAAAAAAACCTGAAACCCTATCAACATTGAACTAAATTCCCTACATGGATAAATCATACATAAAATAAACTAGTATTCTACAATAAACACTTGATAAACACTTGACAAAATGAACCACCTTATCACTTCCCAACATGGCAGTAATGCATAGTTACAGCTAGTTGCATGGATGCCACTTTTGCAGCCTTGACAGTAATAAACAATGTATCTTAATATGAGTTGACTTTTAAAATTGTTTCACAATTCCAACCATTGGCTTTTTGGTTCAGATAGGAAGAGCAAGGTAGCAAGGCTTGCATGCACCATGGAATATAGAATTCTGACTTCATGAAGTAGAGTGAAAGATTTGGAGACTATAGTGAATAACTTGTAGAGATAAAAGGTTGGGAATTGGGACATGGAGATAAATGTGGACTTTACCACTCTTCAGTGAGTAATTCCAGTGTTGGCCAGATATATGGAAAAATCCAATGTGAATCCAGTTACTAGCTGGATATGCATGTAACAATATTTTGGATTATACATATCCGGTGGAATGTATTCAAGCACTAATTGGTAACTATGTATATTCGCATGATAGGCAAGGCTATTGGAATTCATATCCACATTAATGTTATTAGAGGCCCGGATATGGATAGTAAGGTTATGCATATGTACATGCATATTTAGTAGTTAGGGTTTAAGGCTTTGATATGGAGCTCATTTTTCAAGCAACAAAAAAGTTCGAATATGTCTTGTCTTGTCACAAACTTTCTCATTGGCAATGTCAATACCTCACAACTTTTGGTGGTGTTTCAAGTAGTTTTGAATCTTGAAAGTCTAGCTTGAGGTCTTTCTCTTTTTTCAAGCAACAAAAAAGTTCGAATATGTCTTGTCTTGTCACAAACTTTCTCATTGGCAGTGTCAATACCTCACAACTTTTGGTGGTGTTTTAAGTAGTTTTGAATCTTGAAAGTCTAGCTTGAGGTCTTTTTTAACAATCATATGCATTGTGGTTTTTAATTTATGTGCTTTTGTTTTCATTTTTTATATTGTGTTTTTATTTATGCATTTTTTGCATCATGTTTACGCATGCTTAGTTCTTAAAGTGATTTTACATTAGCTTTTAACAATCTTGGTCTTTCCTATTCTAAAATTTTTAATCTTTTAGACTTGAGATGGTTAAAGATGTATGCTTGGTTGAATCTATTAACACTATTGGTGGGGTTGAAAAAATATGTGAAATGCCACCAACTTTTATTATGCATGGCAACATTTGAAATGTTGAAAGCATGCATCTACAAGTTGTTGCAACTCATTTTTTTGCAACTAAAACTCAGCACAAATTTAAACTTAATTTGTTGGGGTTTTTTTGCTATCAATAACAACTTACTTATGGATATTGAAAACTTGTAAATGGGTGAAAGCATGGTAAAGTATACAATTAAATGTCCTGGAATAAAATGAAGTAGAAAATGAGATAGTTTTTGATAAAAACATAAGAATAGAATTCAAAAGCTACTTGCATTTAGAAAAGTCTATTTGAAACCTACTTTTACAATGCAAAATTTAAAAATTAATTCATAATAGTGAAGAAGTTTTTTTTTTAATATTTACTTTAAAATTTTGAAAGTATAATAATTTTGTGATGGGTTTTGGTCTTACTTTTTGTTAGTTTGACAAATAAACTGCCAAGGACATTGAATTGTACACTTTACCATGCTTTCACCCAAATATTGTGATGTGTTATTTGTAAAACATAACAAGCAAATGCTAATGATTTGTGCCAATGACCTACTCTATAAAAAGGTCTTATCAAATACAACAAGCTTAATGGGATCATTCCTATGAATTAAACCCACATTGAATTTGCACATCCAAGGTTAGTTGTTCAAAGAAAGTTGGTCATTGCTAAAAAAACTACTAAAGCAAATCATAATTGACGAAATTAAAGAAAAAATAGTTCATGCCAATTAGGTGTGCAATCATGGCATTTTTTTGTGCCACAAATCCTTACAAAATTAATGAAGGACAACAACAACTTCTTGAAGATCTAATGTTATATATTTTATAAAGGGCACATGGCCCTTTCCATTTGTGAAAATATTTAGCTATGGAGGTTGGTCTTATAACAATGCCCATGTGTTGTCTTTCTTTTTTCTCTATTTTGGCAAAATAAGTGTTTTTCGAACAACGGCCACAAAAACCATGAAATTACATGTGTTGTTACATTTGCTAAAGTAGCAAGCTTCAACAATTGTGTGTACCAATTTTGATGTTTGGATGTCCAAAGGTGGTGCACATGTAGACATTTTCCTTGGTAATCAATTATTTGAATGATTATTGAACCCCTATGCATGCTATTATTGGTTTATTTGAAGTTCATTAGACCACAAGGCTTTCCATGGCTAAACAGTTGCATATTTTATTTGAAATGTATGATTTGATGCATCATGTGATTAATTTTGTGAAAGGCACAAAAATAACAACTTGATACTTATGGTGACAACACTACATTCCATTATTGATTATCACCCTTTGAAACGTTAACATGTTTATGAAACTATGTGTTTTGGTCATATTACATCTAAAGCTTACTAATATGTTATAAATAATGGAAAGGTGATTGCAAGTTTAAAACATGTCAATGTCAAGGTTATCTAAAGCAATTTACAAAAAATGATCACATGGAAAAAAATTGAACACATATTTAATTAATTTCGGACTTTGAAAAAGTTTGAAAATAAAAACAATGAATTTTGAGAATTTAAAGATAAATAGAATAACATCTTCAACCTGGTGGGCACCAAACATAGTGTTGAAATGACAAATTTGCATAAGATATTTTTTTCACCATTAGAATAATTAACATTCATGACAATAGATAAACTTACTGGCCACCAAAATTTAAGAACTAGAAAACCATAAAAAGAGGGCTACAGAACTAAAACATTGCATAACATCATCAAATAAACAATTCAATGACAAAATCAAAAAACACAATTCGAAATATCTACTAAATTTTATGTCATTGAATTCTACAAAGTATCAACAAAAGAATGTACAATACTTAAAGTTATTATATATCATAAACCATTGGTGGACCACTGAACATAAAAGCTCGTAAGGCATTGAACAATTGAAAAGAGTTAATTATTAGAAAATAAAATAATCTAATGGCCACCAATGGGTATAATAATCCTAGCTGGAAATGTATTAAAACATAGATTCAACATGTAAGTTTGAGTAAGAAAAATTTATTTATTATGAAATATGAATTTCACCCACTAGAACCGACAACCAAAGTAAACATCTAGTGCACAAAAAATAATGATTATCAATTTATTGATTTCATACAAATACATTGAATATCAAAACCTATCTTGCCATCCATATAAAAATTCAAAATGTGAGCTACTAAAACTAAAATTCTACTCTACAAACAACCAAAAATTGAAGAGTTGTCTAACCTTTTAGACCAAGAGTCAAATATGCAATTACATCTTTCGCCTCTCTAAAAAGAAAACCCAATTGACAACATGATTTTCTATTGGTTAAAACTACAAATGCCTTTACCCAATTTATAAACAAAGACTAAATCCATCGCAAATAAAAATGAATAATTGAAATTTCCCCAAAATTTCAATCATCAGACAAAATATAAAATAAAAACAAATAATTAAACAACTTGAAATGAAAGACATGGAAAACTTAACTAAAATAAGGACGGGTTTAGGATTTACTTAAGACGTCATTTAAAGGAAGTTGCGATATCATTAGATCCCTACTCAAACTTCTTTCAAACTATTTGAACCAAAAATAAAACGGATATCGAAAACTAAACAACTTCAAAAACTACATAATGACTATGAAATGGGGGTAAACCATCTTTGCAAACGGCAAAACCTTCAATGCTGGCCACAACCGAGATGCAAGGTCTAACCATTACACCTTGTTTTTGGATAACTCACGTCCTTTAAATGGCTCAAGGAAAAGTTCGTTCCATTTTGGATTTCAAAGGGCCTTGTTAGGCTCATCATCAATGAACAATGTTTGATCCCTGTCCCCATAAAGTAGACCTCTACAAGCAAGGTGAATTCAATCCAAGTCCTTCAAATAGTAATAAACTAAGTGTGTGAGCTGACCCATTGTTATAGTGCATTACTCATGTCCCTAAACAAACACAAATTGATTGATGAAAGTTTTGGGCATCAACAAAGGTAGAATTTCAAGGACATCTTCTAACAACATACATGACCAAATAGCAATGTAAAATTTTTAAAATGCTTGAGAAAGGAAACCATGTACTCCAACACAAATTTCCAACTTGGATACATTTAATTTTTTCCCAATCTTTCGCTAATCCTTTTAAAGAAGGGCACACTTTGGAAAGTAACAAAGCATACCATTGACACTGAAAATGAAGAGCTTTTTAGTTGTGCTAAATTGAGGTCAAAAAATTTGAATCCACATCTTTGCATTAGAAAGAGAAACATCATGCACCTACCAAAAAGAAGAAAGGTTAAAGCAAAGAGAAATTCAAGAATGAATAAAGGCCTCCATCCTTGTTGTAGGAGATGTTAGTCTAACACATAATATACAAAAATTAAGTCAATATTCAAAATATGGAAGGATAATTTTGATCAGGAATTTGCTAAGAAAATGGACTGAAAACACACATATCATGACATGGCAACCACTAGGTAGGTGAAGGAGATCACATGGTGGCCACTAAGTTGATAAGGGAAAACACCATGTTGGAGAACACTTGGCAACCATAAGATGGTGGAAAGAGTGCAAAGTTGAACCCAAGGCCCACCAAGCCAAAATTAGATGCATTAAAGATAAATAATACAAGCAAGATTCAAGCAATAGAATTAATTTTTTTTAAAAAATTTATCAAAATGAAAGTTTTGAGATATTCAAACAAGAAAAATTTGAAGATTGAACAATTAATAAAGTGCTTTTTGTTTTAATTTCAATTTCGCACTATTACAAAAAGTGGGTGGCAAGTTCAACTACATTTCACAAATAACATTTTAAAAAGTCTTGGATTATCTTGATCAATACATCTAATCTTACCAAAAAGATTGTGTTCAACAAAGGTGGGAACACCGTATCCGGACAAATGAAGATTTTCCAAGTAAGGGAAAATAGACACCAACAAATACATTTCCTCCCCGTGATGGTCATCGATTGACTCCAAAAAATGGCATTATACAAGCCATTAAACATGCTTTTGTATGGGGTATTGTCTATAAGCAATGTGTTGCCAACATGAGTGTAAAGTAGAAAAGAAAATGTCAAGGTTCTTGTGGAAAATTGGCTTGTTAGGTTAATCTAGTAACAAATGTGGATTTTGCATGCAAAACTTTTGATCAAGCACTTTGGAAGCATGTATAGAAATTTGTGTTTTGTGCCAAATTTGATCCAAATAATTATAAATATTATGACACTGGGCTATAGACCACATATCGACTTGGAATTGCAAAAGACATTTCTCCAAAAATTCCTTCAATCCAAGATGAAAAATGTTGGTGCGAGAATGTTTATTGAAACATGTGGCAATTAAAATTCCATTCAAATAAAAAATCACATGAAATGGACTCATCTCCGATGCAGGGAAATGAAGCACTACAGAGTTGACACCCGAAGTTGATGGAATTTCATCCAAGTCAACTTCAACAACAACATGTGAATTTTATGATTCCACATCTTCCACTTGAGGCATTTGGGAATCGAAACCTAAAGTCAGTGAAATCTCATCCAAGCTGGCTTCAACAACCGTGTGTGAATTTGGTGACTCCCTATCTTCCACCTCTTCAGGAAATGGCACACTGATAGTCTAAAAGAAACAAACAAATAGTAGTTGTGAAAGTCTGGAAATAAACTAACCATGTAAATCAATGAGATTAGAAAATCCAAAAAAACATTGGAAGGAAGGAGCAAAAAGGAATATTTGGATTACTTACTACAAATGTCGAATGATTTCTATAAAAACTTGCGAAACATGCCATGGTGCATTTTTTGAACTACGTCCGGAATCTGGCATTGTCTTCTTTGATACTTCTAATGGCATCAAAAGGATAGAGCTCCACAAAGGTGGGAACACTAAGCCCAAAGTAATGAAGGAAATTTAAATATGGGAGAAAAGTCTTCATTAAATAATTATCCTCTTTTGGCACGTACTCATAGGACTCAACAAAGATGGCATTAAAGGGCGAATTTAGGCAAGTTCTGTAAGGCATATCGTCTACCAATAATGTGTTCCCAAGGTGAGTATTAGGATACCTAGGGAAGAAATAAGAAAGGTTCTTATGATAAATTAATTTATCATGAGTGAGATAATTGACACGATTAAGGTTTGTTTTGCAAGGAACTACAAAAAGTGCTTGTTAATTTTGCACAGATCTCGACCCATAATCCTTTGCAAATCAATCTCAATACTTACCTCTTTTACTATTTTTTTCAAGTAGGCATTCATTTTGGCAAATGGAATAGACGTCCATATGTTGACAGTAAACTGTTCTAAACACCTAAAGAGGAATTCCTTTAGAACTGGCCTAGGTACAACATTCTTACCTAATAAGGTGCAACCTTAGGCTAAATTAAACAACAAAGGCAAGAGGTGATTAATATTGAAATACTCTTTCCTAACAAGGACCCCTTTCAAATCAAAAATCACATGCAAAGGACTCACCTTCACATCCGATGCATCTATGGGAGGAGGAGATTTGAAACCTTTAAGAATGAACTCTTTCCCCTTATCTTCCTTGACAAATTCATGGAGAACTCCATGAAGTGTATCATCTTTGGCCCCAATGAATCTCATCAGGGTCGAATGTGGCCTTGTCGAGACCAATGGCTCAAGAGTCGAATGCAACTACATCAAGATCAATGGTTCAAAGGTGAAATACGACCGTGTTAAGACTAATGGTTCGAAGGATGGGAGAAATGCAGGTGGAAAGTGAGGTGGGGATACAAATCCTCGACAAGGAAAAGGCTAAACTAGAGATGGCGTCAATCTCCTCTATCTTTCCAACATTTTCGCATGCCTTTTCTAAATTCAATCCCATCAAATTGTCCAAGTAACTAAACAGTCATCTTTTAAATTCCACCAAGGCCAAAACAAGACTTAGGCTTGTCCCAATCATTCAAATCCTCAGATGTGTACTCACTAAAATCATTAGACACAAATGCACTTTCACCTACAAATAAAAAAGACTTAAGCCTTGTCCCAATCATTCAAGTCCTTAAATGTGTACTCATTAAAATCATTGAACACAAATGCACTTTCACCTACAAATAAAAAAGACTTAGGCTTGTCCCAATCATTCAAGTCCTTAGATGTGTATTCACTAAAATCATCAGACACAAATGCATCTGCACCTACAAATAGAAAGTAAAAAAGGGTGAAAATGTAACCAAATAAGAAAAATTCCATGTGAACCAAGTGAAAAGTAAAAAAACTTTGGAAAAAAAACATTAAAGAAAGAATCAAAAGACAAATAATGGAAGGCAAAAAGTTTGAAAATAAATATTGGTAGGCACAACAAAGGACTTGATTTTTGTATCCTCCCCAATTATGTTTTTTGAATTCTTCAACCACATGCCAATCTAATGGCCACCAAATACAATGATCTAATGGCCACCAAATTGTTGTGTCTGGTGGCCACCAAATCATTGTATTTAGAGGCCTGCAAATAGCTATATTTGATGGCCACCAGATCGTTGTATCTAGTGGCCACTAAGTACACTTATCTAGTGGCCATTACATAAACATAAACGTTGGCCACTAGATGCAAAATATTTAGTAATCAAAACATGAAAAAAAAGATATAAAATTATCTAATGGCCATCATATGCAACCTACACTTTAGAATAAAATTAAGTGAAAAATATCCTATGTAAATGTATTCATACTTTTAAAACATTGTACAATGCTTAATGAAGAAAGTTGTTAGTTATAATTTAATCTAGCTTTAGTTGGGCTCAAGTCCTCGAGAAGAACTTGTTTATTCATCTTTGTACCAATATTGTCATCATTGACATCCTCAACATCATCCTCCCTAGCAACAATGGCCATCTATGATGACTCCACATAACAAATGTTAGGTCATGTTAATATATCACTGGAAGGTTACTCATCGTTTGTCATTTTCCTTTTTTTTAACTGCACGAGATTGAGAACTCTTTGTGATTGACAAATTACCACTACTCTTTTTCATGCTTACCTCTCTAATAACAACCCCATGAACAACTTTCCTCTTCCTGTAGTTCTTCTTCTGCACCTAACCCTTGTTGTCTGGGATTTACAAGTGGGGGCAGAACACAAATTGCATGGGGCAGTAGATTTGTATTATACAAAACCAATAGCCTAGTCATTGCAATCTCCTCAACCTTGTCAAGCAAGTCCATTGGAACGAGCTCAAGAACCCAAACCTTTTTTTCTTGCACATTACATTGATACTAGTTCAGACCCTTAAATGGACAATAAACCTTGAAACATGGATATAGATTTTGAATTTGCAAAAAATATCAAACATAGATTTGTTAATACTCCACCACCAAAGATACTAAAACATGCCATTCCACCACGCAAAAGTGGATGTAGAATGAATCGAATGGTATTCAAGTTGAGTTTTAATTTATACAACCTCTAGTCTTTCGAAAATGGATAATCAAAGATGGGAACCCATGCTAGAAAACGCCTTGACACCAAAATGTCAACCTATGTAGATTTTCTTTCCTATGAAGGAAGAAGGTAAACATATACCAAAAGTGGCAAGTTCATCCACGAGCCCAATGACCTCAATAGAGGAACTTCCTGCTTGAAAACTTGGTAAAATCCTTACTCCATAAAGATGTTGTCCATGAAGTCCTCTTCTTGAAGTGTGACATCCAAATTGTTAAAAGACTCTTGGTTGCAAATACAAACAATTGTTTTGAAGGCGACCTTCATGGACAACAACCTCAAAAATACACTTTTCCAATCTATTGGAGAATAGACGTTTGGGTCCTCACTTCAAAAATTTGTTGTCGAGAACATAACAAATGTTCTCCTTAACTTATGGTTCAAGAAATTGACATTCCATGAAGAGTCATCCACAGCGTCCTTAAGGTTGTCGGATTCCAATAATGGATCCACCCTATAATGTGACTCGAAGCACATAAGGTCCATATGTGGGTTTCTGTCAATGGACCTTGAAATCCACTACTCAAAAACCTCGTTAAATTCATCAAAGGGAGGATCCTTGGATGAATTCATATGGATCTTTCCCTTGAAGAAATCATCATTTAGCATCCTCTTCAATAACACAAACACACCTTGTTGTACTTATGTTGTAATTTCATTTTTTTCCACATCTCCTCAATGTAAGGATGTGGACTTTGCACCATTAGTTGAAAATGTTTATGGAATACCACATTTCATTTCAAATCACCTTCCTTTTCTTGACATTGTAACAAAACTTCGTCATTGTCAAGAGGTGTGGGTTACCTCCTATTGTAGGCCGATCCCACAACAAAATTTTGTGCACCTTCAAACCGTGTGCAAACTTCACCATGTGAAACTCCTTTAGACCCACAAGGCAATTAAATGTTAATTTTCCCCTTCATGTCTTCAAGGAGTGTTGTTGGTAACAATCTGTTAGCCATCAACTCGTCATTTCCTTGAGGTGTGATGTTGGTAATAATTTAATGGCCATGTGATTGAGGAATTTTACTAGTATCGATATGGTGGTCACTAAATAGTTATATCCTTATGGAATTACACTTATAATGATCTCATGGCCACTAAATCATTATGTCCCTAAGGATTGGCGTTGATAACGAACTAATGCCCACTAAATCGTTATGTCCCCAAGGACTAACGCTGGTAATGATCTGGTGGCCCATTAAATTATTAATCTTCTAACTAACCTTACAATGATCTAATGGCCATTAGATCATTACGTCCCCAAGGATTAACATTGGTAACAATTTAGTGGCCACCAAATCGTTATGTTTTAAAGGACTAACATTCTTAATGATCTAGTGGCCACCAAATCATTGCGCCCTCAAGGACTATCATTGGTAACAATCTAGTGGCCACCAAATCATTAGGTTTTTGATACTGACCTTGTAACAATCTGGTGTTAGAGATTAACATTAATAACAATCCAGTGGCCATTAAATTGTTACGTCCCTAAATATTATTATTGGTAATGATTTAATGGCCACCAAATCAAAAGGTCTTCCATTACTGACCCTGCAACGATCTGGTAGCCACCAAATCATTAACTTTTTGGTTATTGACCATGCAATGACTTAGTGGCCACCACTAATAGAAATCAGCCAAAATGTAACCATTCAATTTACGACTACATGTGACTTATAGTCGTTTGCGAATAAATTTGAGAATATTTGCAATTACAAGACTAACTTTCAACTATTTTGATCATTTTCACAACTATGATGCAATTATTAGAAATTTCATCCTATCGGTTACATCAATTTTACATTTATTTTCATCCATTAATAGGTTGATATGTCCCATTAGTCGCAATAGTCACCAAATTAGTTGCATCCTAAAGGTATTCTACAATGACATAGGGGTATATTTTTAAGTATGTATTAAAATTATATATATATATATATATATATGCATACATGTGTATATTGTTCATATAATGAATCGCAAAATTAAAATTTGAAACTTAATATTTGAATCTAAAAATTGATTTTGAAATCTAAACTAATATTTTCGAATCCAAAAATTAGTATTTCAATTCAGAAAATTATAATTGATCATAAAAATGGAATATTTTGAATATTCCATTTAATTTTGAATATTTGTATGTGAATATGAAATTTTATATTTCAGCTATGAAAATTTTTCATTTATATTTTAAATAATCATTTAATTCGAACCTGAAATTTAGATCCAAATTATTATTTTAGATTTTCAAAATTAATACTTCAAGTTTGAAAATTAGTAATTGAGTCTAAAAATGGACATTTCAATTTTTAATATTTTTATTTGAATATGAAAATTAACATTTCAATTCTGAAAATTGTTATTTAAATTCAAAAAACTTATTTGATCTAAAAACTGATATTTGAATTCTAAATTATTATTTTTGAATCTAAAAATTA
>Ga0209611_10010142_pt1 | contig 13970 bp, 8 predicted proteins | sample S1TSphgellanicum_3_FD_187693 | JGI IMG/M metagenome (GOLD analysis project Ga0209611, IMG submission 187693) | Host-associated microbial communities from peat moss isolated from Minnesota, USA - S1T2_Fc - Sphagnum magellanicum MG (SPAdes) (version 2) | ecosystem: Host-associated > Plants > Peat... | reverse complement strand
AAACATCTAAATGAGATCTATATAATAGGTAAAATGAGTATTGAGGATTTAAAAGGGGCTACACTCTTTCATTCCTCTCTTTCCAAATGGGAAGGAAATGGACAAGCAGTGGAGCAAGCTCTGGTAGAGTACAATTTCACAAAGAAATAGAAGAGGGATGCAATAACCAAGCAAAAGGCACTTCGTCCTCTCAAAAGGAAAAACAGAAAAGGGATTTGGGCCAAAGTAGCAAGGGTAAGAAATATGTAAAGGAAAAGAAGAGATTGTTGAAAGATCAAGGTGTTTATTCAAGGTTTGATACTTAGCTATTAAAATTCACTGTAGGAATTATGTTTTACATTTATTTGTTAAGTTTCCCACTATAGTGTGAATGAAGGTTGTAATAGCAAACAAAATCATTTCTTTTCATTGAGTAGAGCAAAACATTGAGTAGAACAAGGTTGTGTGTGACTTTGGCAGAACTTGGATATGAAGGATGGCAACAATTGGATGTTCATAGCTTCAAACGGTCATTCTAGTACGAAGAAACTTGACCTTTGCTCAGTTTTTTATGTACCAATCTCAAACCTTCCAATGCTCTCACACTCCTTGAGCTTCTCCAATAAGTCTTCTTGTTCAATCTTCTCCAGTAAGCCTTACATTACTTGACGCTTGTTTGATAGGTCTATCTTTTGCAAATTAAGGTTTATGTTTTAGGGTTCCATATTTGCACCTTCAACGTAAACCCTAACGTATTACATGTATAAATGCATGTTATATTCTAAAAGTAGACATGCACAAATGTAATTGTAATTGAATATATAGTTTTAAAACATGGAATCCATCCATAAACAATTGGACAGTAGTGTTGGAAGGCCGATGTTGTGTGGGTACGTTTCTCGTATATCGGGTTTCCATTTGCTGAACCTTTTAATCTAACTCCATGCTATTTTGAATTGTGTTTGTTTTTCAAGGTACAATTAACTCAAAGCAAATGGAAAACTTCTAACGGTAAAACATTGAAGTCTAGACACTTTGTTTTCAATTTTCTATTATTGGGGAACTGTTAATAAAGGTAGTCCCTTCGCTATAGCCTTCTAGCACTACAATAATTTGCTTGATTTTTATGGAAGGAGGAAGTATCCTTTCAATGTATGTTATGGATGTATGATTTTGGGCATAAACTGCCAAACAATGGATGCTCAAGTGTATGTTGATCTTACTTCTTACTTTTGGTTAATTTGCTTGTTTTGTCAAGCAAGTGCTCCAACCTTAATCTTCAAGTGAGCAAAGATATGTTTAAAGTCAAATCAAGCCAATAACACAACCAAGAACCTTATACTAATTACTAATTATGGGCAATTCTCTTCTACCACTCCAACCCCACTCTTCAAATGAACGAGGATATGTTTAAAGTCAAGTCAAGCTAGTAGCACAAGTGAAAACTTTATACTAATTACTAATTATGTGCAATTTTCCTCTACCATTTGCTTTAGATCTGTTGACACATCAAGTCTTGGATGTGGGAAAATGACATTGTGGCTTCAAAGGATATATGGAAAGGAAACTTCACCCCTTGTTTCACTAATTTTTGTGTGGTATGTTACACAAGTCTCTTCTGTCTTAGTTGTTGATACTAGTATTTAGTTCAATAGGGAGTATAGAAACTTGAACTAATAATAGTCTTCTTTTATTGTCATAACTAATGTTTTAAAAAATTAATCTTCTATGACATTCTTCATATATAGATGATTACCACTTGAACAGAGCCTCACAAAATTGCAAAAAAAACACTTGGGTTTGTTTCATTCTATCTATCATCTTGAAAAAAATTATTTATAATTCCCCTCTCTTTCTCTATGAAGACACTCATTCTTGATTCTAGGCAATTCTCCTTAACCATGGGGAATAATGGTAATGTAGCCACTGCTATTCTTGTTAAAACTAATGGCCTAGTATTTCATGAGTGACCTTCACAAGGTATAACCTCCCTCATTGTGTCATTTTTGTTATGTTGGAATTTGATGTTAATATAGGTTCATAGTTATATTTCTTCTATCAAGCTAAACAACTTGTCTTGTTGCAATTCTTGGAAATCTTTTCCATTTTGGCAAACTCCAATTCTAAGCCATTAAACTTCATGCAACTTGTGGTGTTTGTGTTAGATGATGCGCTACATGCCTATTATACCATGAATCAAACAACTTGTCCTTGCAAAGAGGAAAGCCATGTTGATGGATTGGCATGTTGTAAACAAAAGTGAGGATGGAATGATGAGAGGTCCTATTGATTCAAAAGCCTAGCAAATTGTGGAAGATCGATGGCCATAATTTGAAAAGGAGCCTAAGCATTTGAGGCTAGGTCTAGCAATAGATGAAGTCAACCCATATTCTTTACAACAATCAAAATATTCAATGTGGCCAGTTATGGTGTTAAATTACAACTTACCACCTCATTTGACAATGAACAATGCATTTATGTGGTTTGCACTTATCATCCTTGAGAGAAGGTAGGTTCATAATATGGATATCTATGTACAACCGCTCATCAATGAGTTGCAACTTTTATGGACGCAAGGAGTTCTAATGACTAATGTTTCAAAACCTACAACTAATCAATTATTGATTGTAAATGTTATTATATTATGGACACTTCATGACTACAATGGGCTTGGGGTCATGTCAAGTATCTCTTCATCATGTACTTTTTGAGTTTTCTGTACAAAATGCATTTGTACCAACCCATTTTTGTAAACTATATCTTATTAAATACAAAAAGTAGAAAAACCTATGAGAGTGTTATTGAAACAAATCCTTGAACACAAAGTGGTTGTAAATGCTAAGAATTCAAAATGTCTTACTTGTTGTCAATAGAATGTCATTACCTAGTGCATTTGCTTTTGCATTGTTGCAAGGATTAACTCCTACTTAAGAGGAAGTCCAAATATTGGTTGGAAATGTTAAAAAGTCATGTCTCACTTAATGTTAATAGAATGTTATTACATAGTTGAATGTTGAATGCAAAGGCAAGCAAGGGAAGGGTAAATGCATATTATGGTGTCCTTTTTTTTGTGTTAGTATAAAATTCTTGACCTTCTAACTACATGATATTTTTTAAGTTAGAAATTTTTTGATTTTTTTGAAAAAGGGAACTCACATATGTGATCTATATTATCATATAAATAAAATATTTTTAAAAAAAACCATATGTTCATTTTTTGGTTTAGGGGGGACTTTAAAACTTGTGTCTTAAATTTAGTCACAATCCTTATTTAGTCCTTAAATAATTGCAAATGGATTCATAGATCTTGGGTTATTAAATTATTTGTTTCATAGTACTTTGCCACAAGTTGTATGATTAAACTGGAAACTAAACTTTTTCTTAAGGATGTCATTATTAATAAAAATGGTTATTTAGGTATTTTTTTGGAAGGTCAAAATTCACAAGTACTTTTCAATATGTATTGTTTGAGTTTGATTCAAATGTTTCCATTGAATGTGTTTTTATAATGTATTAAAAAATGTGTACAACACATAATTCTTGCAAAAAAAAATTTATAATTGGAAACTCATTTCAAAGGTGATGATAACACTAAAAATAATGTATAAATGGATTGTTTTAGAGAATTTTTTGGTGCACCGTAATATGCATTTACCCAAAATAGATATAATTGAATGTTATTATTGCTTGTCAAAAAGGTAGAATAAAAAAATAACTAGTGCTTTGAGAAACTAAGTGTTGTCACTCCTTACTAATACTAAACAATGGTCTAAATGATGATTGGCCTTTTTCTTCAAGAGATGTCAAGTCCGTGAACACTAGCTATTACTACTACCGGTGTCTTAATTTGAACTCCTTGCAATAGTCTTGGGGTTGAATTTTTCAAAGAAGAGTTTTATTGTCATTACCTTTGCATTGTTGCAAGGATTATTTAGTTGTTACTACTAGTCAAGAAAGTAAAATAAGACAATGTTGTATCTTATTAGTGATACATTGTATTATAGACTATAAACATAATTATATTAGAGTAGATTGCTACAAGGTTTGAATGTTTTAAATTTGTTTTGGGTTTATGGTTTCATCAGGTTTGAAAACCAAAAGGCATCATGCTTGCCCATGGTGCATGGAGCAACTCAATGCCTGATGGTCAACAACATTGGGAAAGATGATCTATGGTTATTATAGGCGAAAATTGCCATTGAACCATCCATTTTGAATCTCCTTGAGGATGTACTTTTGACAACATAGTGGAAAGAAGGCCACCTTGTTGGAAATGCACAACATACAATGGATGAATTTGTGGGTCACAACTGCTGACAATTTGCACACTCCAAGAATGAACAGGTTGTCAACTTTGAACTCACATCTCAAATACTGGAAAGAGTTACCCATCCGACATTTGCTTGATTCGATGTACATAGTGAAGAATGTGTGCCATTTTTTTCTCCTCCATCTACAAAGAGCCAAAGATATAAATTCTGGAAGGGATGACTTGAAGTATCAAACACCAAACATATGTTGTGGCAATCAACAAAACATGGAGTTGCTCCCTATGTCATGTCTAGGGTAGATCAAAATGTATTTTTCCATACAATGCAATCCTTAAGAACACCTATTGGGTGTGGGGTAGCCCTAAAGAATAACTTGAGTCAAAAGGACAAATTCTCGAGCCTCAAATCATGTGATTACAGTAATCTGATCCATTTTATGCTTCCCATTGCCATACGTGGATTTGTAACAAAAGGGGTTCCTTAAGTTGTGTTTAAATTAACTAGACTTTTTCATTGGGTTTGCTCTAAGAATGTGGATGTTAAGGATTTGGATTTCATGAGGATAGAATATGGCATAGTGACACTAGTAGAAATTAGCCAAAATGTAACCACTCCATTTGCAACTATAGGTGACATGTAGTCATTTGCGGCTAAGTTTAGGAATATTTACAACTATAAGATCAAATTTCAACTATTTTGGTATTCTTACAACTATGATGCAACTATTGAAACCTCATCCTATTAGTTGGATGGTTTTTAAGTATATTTTCATCCATTAATAAATTGATATGTCCCATTAATTGCAACAGTCACTAAATTAGTTGCATTTAAAAAGTATTTTATGGTGACATAGGGGTGTATTTTTACATATGTATTAAAATTATATTTATGATATGTTACATATATCATAAATATATATATTTGTGTGTATATTAATTATGCATATGTTTATATATTGTTCATACAATGAATCTAAAAATTGATACTTGAACTTAAATTATATTATTCAAATATGAAAATTTATATTTCAATTCTCAAAATTATATTTCAATCGAAAAAATTGATATTTCAATATTTATATAAAAGAAAGTGAATTTGAAGTTTTTTATTCACATTCTGAATTTTTAAATTTAAATAAATATTGTTTTTCCAATTTTGAATCATTTTATTTGAATCTAAAAATCAATATTTGACTTTGAAATTGTTATTCAAATGTAAAAAAAATTATTTCAATTCTGAAATTATTTCAACTCCAAAAAAATTTATTTGAATTTGAAGTTTGAAATATGAATTCTTAAAAATGTTAGTTGTATTCAAAAAATATATGTTTGACTCTAAAATTATAATTCCAATTATAAAAATTATATTTAAACATTAAATTTCAATGTTTCAAGTCTGAAAATTGCTGTTGGAATTCATTTTTTAAACTATTAAAGTTTTTTAAATGAATATTAAAATTGATATTTTATTCTAAAAATTGTTATTTGAATTTGAAACTTGATATTTGAATTTGAAAATTGTTACTTCAATTCCTTAAAATATTATTTCAATTTAAAAAATTATTTAAATTCAAAAAGCTTGTTTGATATAAAAATTGATATTTGAATTCTAAATTATTATTTTCAATTCTAAAAATTAAAATTTCAATCTGATATTTTTAATTAAAATTTTAAGAACTTATTTGATTTGAAAGCTGAAAATTGCAATTCTGAATTTTTTTTGGATTCTCAAAATTAATATTTCATTCAGAAAATTATTAATTGAGTCCGAAAATGGACATTTCAATTTTGAATATCTATATTTGAGTCTAAAAATTGATATTTCAACTTGGAAATTTGTTATTGGGATTCAAAATACTTATTTGATCTAAAAGTTGATATTTGAGTTTGGAAAAAAAAATTGGAATATAAAATTAATAATTCAATTTAGAAAATTATTGATTGAGTTTTAAAGGTTTTCTCTACTAGTGTTATCCATAATAAATCATTTTATAAATAATTATAAATGATTATAGTTATTAGTTACAGGTTACATCAAATAATTATTCTTACAACATTGATTTTTATAATATATAATTTATATTCTTATAGTAAAAGAAATGAATTACTGTAATTAATGTCACATTACCTTAAAATCATTGTAATTATTTCAGAGAAGAATTAATCATAGTATGTGCATAATTATTTTTTACTTGAACATAATTATTCACAATATGTAATTTATAAATTGAAATTTGAGTATAAATTTTGGAAGAATTTATAATGTAGTTGAAATAGTTATTGTAAGAATTGTAATTTGAGGTATTATTATGAAGTAATTTAATTTTCAATCTCTCAATTTTTTAAATTTCTTATTTATGATAAATATTTTTATATTAATTTTATTGTAATTATAAAAATTGATGATATGTGTAGCAAATTATTTTATTTAAAGTTTATAATTACCAATAGAGAAAAAACATTTACTTGACCAGTAATTTTTTTTCAAATATAAATTTAATTATATAGTAATTAATGTAACTAGTTTAATATTAAAATTTTAAAAAATCCTATAGGAAGTTTTTTAAAAAGAACAATTGTTAGTTCATATTTAAATTTGAGATTTAAAAATAATTAGTTTCTAATTGCAGTAATTACATTTTTCTTACATTAATTATATTATTTATAATTCGACTAGATTTTTAAAAGTAATAAAATATTTATAAATATTTTAATTATCTATTTATTTTCTACTTATGTATTAACAATTTATGAGTAACTAGATAGATCGTTAGCTAAATATTAAGAAGTTATTATTTATTTAAGTAGTTGATAATTAATATTTAATATTCATAATCTATAGTTTATGCTTTAAATATATGTTAAATTAAATCATTATTAATTAAAAGATTATATAATTATCTAATGAACCATGTATTTAAATTGTTTATTAATAAAAAAAATTCAGAATAAAAGGCATGAAGAAAGTTTTGGAATTACAATTTAGTTTGTGAAAAAATTGTAGCTTCAAAACTTATCACATATTGTTTGTTCTCCTTTCTTATTTTGAACATTATATAAACAAAGGGTGTGGTCATCCAATTTCACGTTAAAAAATTTATGCACATGGGATGAACCAATTAAAAGGCTAAACCCAAAACAAAAAAACAAATGATGTACAATTTTAAACTACCTACCTCCCTAACCTACTTATCTACCTAGCTAAGTAGATACTTAGTTTAACCTACGCACCTAGGTTGACTTATGTACCTACCTACTTAAGTACCTACATATATGAATAGGTATATAACCTAGGTTTATAGGCACCTATTTATGTACCTACCAACCTAATATTAATATTTTTTATTAAATTCATTTTAAAGTGCCATGTGACATATTTACATTGGGCCATGTGCCATAATATAAGATGATTCAAACATTTGAATTGAACGTCCTAAATTATATCAAAATAATAATAATATTTATATTATAAATAATTAAATATTAGGACATGTGGTAGCACATCATTTGCTTTCAATTGTGACCAAAATAATTGAATTATAGTCACATGTGACAATATGTATACAATGAAATCAAGGGATGAAGTTATATTTGTTGATTTTTTCTTTCATCCAATACCTCTTGTCAATTGTGATTAATATTGCATTTGACTTGTTCAAGGCGACTAATGAGATTTTAATCGTAAAATGTCACTTGTGACTAAAATTACATCATAGAGACTAGTTGAAAATATTTATTTTTCTTTTAATGCGATGACTTTTTTGGAAATGCAACTTCCAACATCATCTTTTGATAGCCAAATCCATCTTAACTCTCATTTAGTTGAAGAGGTAGCCATAGGAAGCCCTTTCTCATATCATTGGATGTTCCCCCATAGAATGATATCTAAAGACCTTGAAGGGGTTTGTGTGACACAACTCCTAACCATAAGGGAGTATGGGTGAAGGCTATTTTGTGCAAGAGGCTATGGGAGTTTGCCATGACATTATTGGTGACATGGACAAGTACACACCTTGGGTGTGGAAAAAAAAAAAATGAATGGAAAATAGGTTTGGACTATTGTTTTTTGACATTACATTTCTTATGTCTTCTTCCTTTTTTTACCTAAGTCTATTACATCATTTTTGATGTTTTGGATGACTCTAGAATGTTGTATTTTGTATCTTGGGTCCTTCCTTTCAACATATTAACTTGATTTCATTGTTTTTCCAATCACTATTTGGACTATGTATAAACTTTTGTTTCGGCCCAAAGTACCATAGTTTTCAAACTTCATAAACTACAAAAGGGATGTTTTATCATATATGGATTTTGCCAATTTCATCTAAAGAAACCTATTTACCAACCCATTACTGTACATTGTATCTTGTTAATTACAAAAAGTAAACACCTATGGGCTATTGAAACAAACCCATCAATATAGAGTCCAAATAGTGGCTTGAAATGTTGAAATTTTATAAATATTTTGCTTGTTGCTACTAAAATGTCTTGATCTGCCACCTAGCTAAAATTAAATTAAATCACTTAAGGTAGGTTGTGAGTTAACTAGTTAGAATCAAATTTAAGGTTTAAATCACAGATGCAAACTGTCACAACCCTACTTTGAAGGAAGTGTGAGGATGAAACTCACACTCCTGAAATTGGGACGCAGGAGTCCCCCGAGACTCCCAAAACTTCAGAGTTCGATTGCAAGGGTCAAAACACCTTGCATTGGGGTGTTCTTTATATCATTAGAAAGCTATTGAAGTGTAGATGTTGAAATGGCCTTGCATGGGCCATTTGCACATTTGCAGCACAAGTTATGGCAAAAAGAAGGGCCGGGAGTCAAATTGGTAGTTTGACTCCCGATCACTAAAAGTCGGGAATCGACCCGACCCCGGTAGGTGCAGGTGGAGTGCAACACACTATTGGAAAGCTCTTGAGGAGAGCTACAACTTTGCTTTAGACCTCTTTTCAATCGGAGGTTTGAACAAAGAGTTATGATCATGCAAAGTTTTGGGAGTCTAAACTGGGATAGTTTCGAGACTCCTCCTTGGGAGTCCCAAGACAAAAAGCCATTCAGATGTGGGTGTTGCGGAGAGGCACATAATATAGTATATGGGGGAAGGTGGTGGCTTCCCCCAAGTTTAGAGTGGTGAATCAAGTGAGTCCAGAGTTGCCCGTGGCTTGTCCTAGCACCAAGGGTGTTCCAGAAAGTGAACTAACCAACTTGTTGGTTGGTTTGATGCAGGTTCGAGTAAGTGAATAGCTTGTCACTCTCCCTAGTCCCATCATGGAGCTTTAGCACGCCCCTTTACCCCTTTTAGTGTTGAGAGCTAGGAGCGTGCCCCAAGTTCCTCACAATTTTGCTGTGAGAGTAACTAAGACCCAACTTGAGTCTAATTAGGGACTTGGGAGCATGTCACAAACTATGCAACAACTGTTACCTGAAATTCATTTTCAAGAATTAGAAAATGTATGGACCTAGCTAAAAGTTGAAGGCTAAAATCAAATTCAAGAATATTATGAAGGTCATACATGCATCAGTTAGAATTATAGCTAGCTAGAATTGACATTCAATAATCATTAAAGTTATTTTGAGTGTTATATGTGTGAGTGGCTATAACGGAACTTTCATTTTAGTTTTAAAGCACCTTATTGAATCTATTGTTGTCCTTACACTAAAAGAAAAACCCCATTTTTCGACTTGTCTTAGGCGACTAAAAGTGTCTTTTGCAACTATTTTTGATCTTTTTGATTTTTCTACTAGTGTTGCCACTTTCGGCCTTTTATTGGAGCTTGCTTCAAGCTTGTGATAATTCTCTGCATTTGGGGAACAATTATGTGTTTTCTGTTTTGTTGATCTATTTATAGTTTTTTATAATCAATAGAGGACATATTAGGTTTTCACTTCTAGAGGTTGCAACGTCGCATTATCCTACAATACTTGCAAAAGTAGCTTTACCTTGTTACCAACATGCATACTTTCTTGGTAAATCCTTGGCATGTTGTTGTTACATTAATAATGGAAATTTCAAGATTTTTTAATTTCAATACTAGTCTCAATTCCATTTTCCATCATAATGGCGCCCCAGTGTACCTCCTTCCATACATGGAGTTATTTAACAACAACATCAAATATTGTACCAAGCTCTCATTTATAATTCCTACTAATTAACCCACATGGATTATGTATATATTATGAAATACAATATGATATTGAAATATTGTAAATGCATGTATTAACTATAGACATGTGGCCTATCTAGATGGCATGCATAGATCTAAAAAACTTTCACTACATCTATGATGTGTTCCCAAGTCTTTGATAGATTCAAATGTGAGTCTAAAGTGAAAACAACATAAGGATAAGGAATTAGGACACGTTTCTTAGCTTGCAGCACTTTGAGGTAGAGGGGCATGCTAGAGCTCTAGGATGGGGACTAAGAAGAGTGATAAGCAATTCAATTACTCACATGGACCTGCATAAACCAAACAACAATTTGGTTAGTGCATAGTTGGAACACTTTTGGTGCATAGATGAGCCACGAGCAAACACAAACTCATAAGACTCACCACGACCTGGACTTGGAGGAAGCCACCACCTTCCCCTTATATTATTCTTTATGCTTGGCCACGAGGCCAACACCCAAATGTCATTTTGTCTCGAGACTCTCAAATTGGAATCCCGAAATTTCCAAAATTGGGATTCTTGCAATTTTGGAGGCCTATAACTTTATGTACAGACCTCCAATTGAGGTGAAGTTCAAATCAAAATTGTAGCCCTTGTTGAGAACTTTTCAATGGTATGTGACACGCCACCTGCACATAAGGAAATCAGGGCGATTCGTGACTTTTAATGGTCAGGAGTCAAATTGGCAATTTGACTCCCGGCCCTTCTTTTGGCTATAACTTATGTTTTAAGTGCCCAAATGGGTCATGCGAACCCATTCTAGAAATCTATGTTCTAAGAGCTTTCCAAAAATATAAGGAACTCTTCGATACAATAAATTTTGGCCCCTATAATTGTCTTCTAAAGATTTGAAAGTCCACTGGGACTCCAACTCCCAAAGTGGGAGCTCATTTGGGAGTGTGGGGATTCATTCCCTCACACTTTCCTACACTCCCGGGAGTATGAAATGTGACTTTTGGGTTTCACTCTTGGCCCACACCTTTACCAGCCCTTGCTTTGATCACAAGCCTAAGGCTAAAGTTGCGACAATTTGTGACATACATATGGGTGCATAGAAATTTCCTATATATATGTTGTATATATATGGTGCGTAAATATATTTATAACACACAAAAACTATATTTATAACATTTTAGACTTTAAAATAAAACGTATGTGGATGATATATTCTCTTCCTTTAAAACCTATATGTTTTTTTCAAATACACATCAACATGTTTTCCATCCATTACCTATTGCAACCACTTTTTGTTATTTTGATTTGTTATGATCCATATTTGATTTTGTTATTCAATATTCCTTCCCCCAAAAGTTCAAATTTTTTTGGAGTATTTATCCATTCATTATGGCACTTGATGACTTTTAATTTCATATCTAGTCATCAAATTTTGTCAACAAATGGTTCATAGAGTGTTTTTCAATTATTGTTTGTAGCATCTTCTATCCTCATGACATTTCATGTTGGTAGAATCATACTAGTTAGATGTCACATGATTATCCTAGTTTAGGTTTGAATTTGACCTATGTAAAACATTATTGAACTAACGTTTATTCATTTTATCAATTACTTTGCTTATAACCTTCGATTTAATTAGTGTATTCTACATATTAAAATATTCCTATTACCCTTTACCCTATGCACCTTTTTCCTACATATTACATTTACGGACATTGTAAATATAACTAGTAGAGTTCATGCTATCCTAACGGCTAGTTCTGGTAGGATTGTCCTCTTCTTTTAATGTGGTGCTACCACCCTTCCCACCTTTTTCTGTGGCAATACATTCTTTTTTCCATTCATTGTTACTTTTGGACATGCCAACTAGATATTAGTGTACTTGATGTTGAATAAATCAATATTGATTTTCAAATTTTTTAAAAACAACTTTAAACATTTCCCTTATCTTTTTCATTTCTTTGTTGGAATCTAGTGCATTTTTGTAACTAAATTAATGAAGACCAATCTTTGGAAATTACTTCTTTAGGTTCTCGATGATTCATAAATAAGGATGAATAGCTTGTACCATTTTCCAATTATCTACTTCACATTTCATCAATATTCATGTAATATTGGGTTATACCATGAGTTATACCATTCATTGTTGTCATTCACATTAGAAAGATCCCCTTGTCAATACTCACTTAAAGAATTGTGTGTGTGTGTGAAAATTTGGTCTTTGTTTGATCCCATAATTGTCCCACTTGCGACCAACAACATATCTCCAAAGTTCATGTTCATCATCCTCCAAATTGTTCAAAGTTGTTCTTTACATTTGATTGGAAATCAACTTCTTTGCATTCTCAATGTTTCATATCACTTTATATTCTATTGTTGATAATATGGCAACATTTCATGCTATTAGACATCTGAACCTCACCATCATGGTCGATAATTCAAGGACAACCACTATCTTTAAACATTGTTTGTGCACTATGTTTGTTTTTTAGCTAGGGTCTTTGCACATATCCAAGGATGTCTTGTATGATTTTAATAAATTTGTTTCAAATTCTTTGTACCAAATTCCTATAACCTCTTCTCAAGGAAGACAATGAGTTGTTGGTTCTAGCCATTATCGCGTTGTTGGGAGTCTGATTCACAATTCGCAAGAAACCATGCTAATGTCGGGGACAACAAGTTTTGTGGTCAAGATTGTGAAGGAAGAAAACAACATTACCCACACTCTCCCTGAATGTTTGGATGCTCTTGCATCTTTTGTTTTCATTGAATGGACTATTTGATTTTTCCTCAAATGACAATTTGACAACCTTTACTTTGTCGATGAAATCACCAAAATCGATTCTTTAATTAGTTGCCCCATTGTCACCACAACCCTCCAACCTAGTGGGCAATATTCAATTTGTTGTCTTTTGCTTCTGTGCCATGGTGTTGCTTGGACATAGCTCCAACGAGTTGTGAAATTTGGATTATGATAAGATTGTTTTTCAAAAAATCCAATTCTTACCAATTACATTCGATGGGGATGTCATGTTCAAACTACTGCCAATTTTTTCAACTATTCATAGGCCTTTGCAAATGCAAGGCATGGATAGAAAGTATAATGGGCATGCTTGGTGCAAAGTGATCACAACCAATATCAAAAACAAATTTGGGCTTAATTTCAGGAAGGTTCATTGCTTGGGTCACTTGCATTGTCTGCAAGATGATTGTGAGCATTTTGTAAGATCTACCTTTTGTAATGAAACCCTTTGGTGTGGTGAACACACACACATTCCAGTTGTAGGTCAAATGATAGTATTTCCATCTGCTTTTCCACTTGAATGCAAATTATGTCATCTTCTTCCCCTTTGTGTCACCACTTGTAGGGAACGAATCTATTATGTTGTGCATAGACTATAGTCAATTTCTAGAGTGACAATCATCTTAGGGTCCACAAGCATCTTATGGTGGATAGCAAGTGTAGGGAGTCTATGGTCAAAACTAAAAGGTTGAACACAAAGGAGGTTGGTTGCACACCTGATACAAAGCTATTTATGATGTCTCTAAGTGCCAACAAAACATTCTTGGCTAAACATCTATTAGATGATAGTG
>Ga0209611_10010137_pt1 | contig 13972 bp, 9 predicted proteins | sample S1TSphgellanicum_3_FD_187693 | JGI IMG/M metagenome (GOLD analysis project Ga0209611, IMG submission 187693) | Host-associated microbial communities from peat moss isolated from Minnesota, USA - S1T2_Fc - Sphagnum magellanicum MG (SPAdes) (version 2) | ecosystem: Host-associated > Plants > Peat... | reverse complement strand
TGATTATGGCATGTAAGTACCCTTCATTCCATGTACAAAACAATTACCCTTCTCACATAACAATAAATCACAACTATATATTAGCTGAATAAAATAAAGACAAGATAAGTGTGAAATATTTACCATTTGGGTAGGGTAATAAAAAGAGTAATTTAAAAATTAGCAATTAGGTGGGGATGCATATATACATTGTTATATACATGTGGGTATATCAAGTAATGGATTAACTCACCCAACAATGGCCACTAGGTATGCCCAATTTGGGGGGGGTGGAGAGGGGTTCAAGTTGTGTTTGGTGTGGAGAGTGGAGTGTACAATGTTCACACTTTCCATTCAAACTCTTTCTTTTTTCTTTTATTGGAGTGGGGAAGGGGTGTCCAAGCAAACAGTTCTCAACATCTTCCCCAAAGAGTTCTCAATAGTGCTTCATTTTATCCCATATGCTTTGGCAAATGTTGTTCTCCTTTCACCTACTACAGATTGTAGTGTGATTCATATTAATTAGTTCATGAGTGTGTTCACACGTTTTCTTTTTTTCTTTTGGAAAGGTGCCACATTGATTGGCCACATCACCAACTTTTTTGGAACATTGGACACTCCCCAATAGAAGCACCTCTTTGGACCCTCAATCACAAAATAAAAACAAGGGGGTGTGTCACACCGTGGCCTTGCCATTTACATTGAAAAGTATCTTAAGGCAAAAGAAGAATTATGAAAACTCAAATATTTCACCATGTAAAAATAATATAATCTTCAAAAAAATCCTCTAAAAGAAACTAAAATGCTTCAAGATATTATAACTCTATAGCTAAGTTCAAGTTTCAACACAAGCCAAGATATCATCTTTCAAATTTCTTCATGTAAAAATAGGCCTATTACCTCGGGGCCAAAAAATCCCTTAAGCTACTATACTTTATAATGATTCTAAACACATAACCATTGCCTTGGTAGGCAAGGCCAACAAATGTGCTCCTCCCCTATGGCCTACCTTTTCAATGAATATCCATGAGACTTGAACTTTGGGCAAACCATATGGCATAAAACTAAGGTGGGAATGTCTTGGCCTAACAACTTGGGAACTTGGAGAACCTGATGGGAACAAGGGAAAAAAAAAACCCCCCAAAAATCTCCCATATCCATGGCAATTTTATGTTTTAACATCTAAGGTCCAATGTGTCATGGAGGGTTGGGTACATGACATAATGGGGGGTTTTATAAATATGAAAAAAGGTTGATCAACTAGACTCTTGAGGAAGTGGAAGCATGGATTGTTATTGTGACAAATTTAGCCAATTTTGGAAATATTCAAAATATGAAAGTAGAAAAGTCTTAAGCTACAAGCACTCTTTCATATTGTAAGCAATTGTGGAAATTTTTTGTGATCTTAATAAAAAAAAATACATAATGATTTCTTTACAAAAGACAAGGAATTTGTCACAAAATATGTTTTTTTTTCAAAATGCTTTTGCAAACTGGCAAAAGTTTGTCCCAAAAAATCATTAGAATAGGGGATTGATTGCAAAGTGCCCTTAGTTTAGCCTTACACAAGAAGGCATCATTGTACATGGGTCTTGGCAATTTAAGGATTGAATATTAGGTAGAAGATGTAGGAGCTTTCAAAGGTTTATGTAATTTGATTTTAAGTTGTTTGATGAGTGAATAGCAAAATAAAATGAAGTTGTTTGAATTTGAATGCAAGATATATAGGGTTATGATCTATCCAATAATGTTGTGTTGATCTTGCATGATATCATTGTGTTGGGGCATTAATTTATATATGATCTATTTGCATTTAATTTCGAGTTATGGTTTCAGTACGCAAAATTATAAATAAATAAATAATCATATGTTCTTGCAATTTTATTATTCAAGTGTATTTGCTAAAATATTTATGTTAAAATTTCCAGTTATTATGGGTTGGAAAATTGATAGGCAATTTTAAAATTATAGTTTATAAAATAGAAATGAAACAAATTGTTCTCATTTATGGTGGTTTATAAATTCCAAATGTGCACAAAGCTTCTCATGTGTTTCTATTGAAAATAAAAATAAATTCAACACTTGAACATTTGTTGCAAAAAATACATGTGTTAAAAACATTACTACATCATAAATATCATTATTACATGACCTTTATAATTTAATAAGACATCAAATTTTTTTGATATAGCATCATAAATTTCTTATTGTGTTTGACTATTTTGTATTCTTATTTCATTTAAACAAAAATATATGTGATGTTGCAAATAAACTTGAATTTTAAATAATGCATATTTATACATTGCATGACAATAAATTCATTACAATAAGACTTTAAATAAGCAATTGTTATTTCATATTGTGCAATTATTCTAAAATGATGCATTTCTTTTTGTACAAAATAATCTCCTTGAAAAAAATTGTTTAACAATGGAAAAACTAAATATAATGTTTTTTAAAATGAAATGACATAACGTTATTTATGTTAAGCCATGTTTTGATACACTATTAATGTCAAATGCAAGATCAATTTAAGTTTAAACCTTATGCATGATGAATGGTGCATCTTGCATCAAGTTGAATAGGGAATCGAATTCTTGTGATAATATGATAAAAGTTACTATCTATTTGTATTTCTATCAAAATTTCATTTAATTAGTGTCCACTTTTTGTCAATTGTAAGGAATTTTTTGCATATGTGTGAATGTTTTATTTATGTTTTAGTTCCAATTTGTGGATTGTGGAAATTTATCCATATTAATTTGGCTAAGAAAAAATTTATGCATAATCGTGAAAAATGTCATTTTCATTGTCTACAAGACCATCTAATGTTGCATAATTTTTAACACATTTTTTTATTAACACATGTTTTTAATGTAGCAATTCATGATGGAGGTCACCAATGTGACTTGGCAATATTGACAATTTGAAATGAGAGGGACATGTTTTAGAATGAACATTTTGTGTAACAAATTTGAATGTTTGACTTGGTGTTTTTTTTATACAATTTTGTTGGGAGCAATGGTCTTAAGATTTGTGTAGAATAAATGTGGTAATTTTTTGTCCATTGGTGGTGGTTTTAAATAAACATTAATTATGAAAATTATGTTTCATTTATTTATGAAATAATTCAAAACCTATTCAAAATGTTAATAAAATGAAAATCATTTTGTCTCATAACTTTTTTATTCATGGCATTTTATGTTTTTTATGCCAAAAAAATGTTCCCAAAATATTGAATCCATAAGCTTTTCATCTAAAAATTCATGAATCTTGAAGTAAAAGAGTTTGGTAAAAACCACCAAGTGATTTTATAATATCAAAACCATTCATAAATTGATTATGAGTTTGTTTTACTAGGCATACTATATGATCAATAAATGTTAACATTTTATTACCCACTATTCATGTATTGTCAACTATAATTATTAACAATCATAGTTGATATTTAATTTTATTAAACTATCATTTTTTCATCACTTAATCCTTTGAGTTTGTTTAGATTTTTGTTTAAAGGACTAGCAAGTGCTAAATGTATGGTTGTACATTGATGTTGAATGCAACTTTTACTATGTGGGTTAATTTCATGCTTTTGGTTTTATATGGTTAGTAGCATAAATGGGGTATTTTTTTATGTAATATCTTTAACATGTTTTGTATGATACACATTAGTGTGAAAGTTTTTCCTATGTGTACACCTCTTGTTAGAAAAATGTGTAAAGGTTTTTTTAAATATTTAACTTCTTATGTAAAATCTCTTATATGATAAGTTTTTGCTCATCATTAAGTTCTTTCATGTCCAATGAAAATTCTTCATATGGTATGTGTTCATCTATTTGTTGACAAAGACTAATATGAATCAATGTTTTTTTTTTAAATTATTTAAAAAAAAATTATGAACGATGATCATATGTTAAATCATATAGTTCAACTTCTTTGTTATTTGTAAAACAATTATTGTTTTGTGAATTACTTGCATTAGGAACTATTTCATCCAAAATAATATTATTCTGTTCATTTATTTCATTCCTTTTTATGTATTCTTGTACCTATGATTGCAAATTATCCCATTCATCATAGTATTCATTTGAAATGCAAAAATTATATACAAATTTTATTCTTACTTTTTTCAGTATCATCTTTTGCATTTACATAAGCATATTTCCATGAAAAATGTTGACTTTTTGAATCAATTTTTGGTTCATTGAAAGGTTTCAATGAAAACACTAACCCTCTATAATGATCTTCTAGGTCTTTATGAAGATTAAATGAAACCCAATGAATATTCTTGCAATGTTTATGTTTTTTGTATGCTTTTGTATCATAATTTGCAACAAATTCCACTAAACAGGTGATTTAACATTTGATTATGTGTTTTTTATTTATCAATTAATGATTTACAATGAATCTTTTTTTGAAGTTGAAGATAAATTATTTATTATTTTGTGATCATAATACAAAAGCTCTATCATGTTATTCACATGTGTTTACAAATTGGAATGATCTTGTGCAATGAGATAATAGAATTGACAATGATATATGTATTGCTGGTTGGATTGGCATTTGTTGTGCATTTTTAAATGCATTTTATAATTTTGTAATTTGTTAAAACGCTTCAATTTTTTCATGTTTACATTTATCTAGTATGAATTGTATTTCCCATGTCATAGTTTTATCTACTTTTGTTAAATAAAAAGTGTAATGAGCCATTTAAAAACTATGGGTCTAAAATAAATTGTCCGTTTGTATTTACATCCAAACCTAGGGACAAATCTAAACCATAACAATCCATAATCATGAACTAAACCCTATAATTGAAAAATATATATTAATTTTTTTTTTCATTTCACTAAACAAAACATTAATGTCTTTTTTTAATTTAAAAGCTATTGATTACATGTTCATAATAATGTACACATGTAACATAATCATTTTAAACGAGATCTTTGATGTTCAATAAATCATCATTTTTTATTTTTACATTTTGAACATTTTAAGGTCCAACTTATTTAATCATTGAAAACATATTTTCAAAGATGACCTAAATAACATGGGGATGTTTTTATATGAGTTAATTTTCTATAATCTAAATATGATTTTATTTTTTCCTAAATCTACATTATTTGACACATTGCTAGTTGTGAGAATTCAACATGATAATTTTGCTTTTAGGATACAAATCCATGCAAAATATAACATAAAGTAAATTATATTTTAAAATTATATATATATAAGATGGGTTTGGATGGCTAGAAAACAACATCAAGAAATTATGTTTTTTCAAAATGTGCTTCATGAAATAGTCCAAATGGTCAAATACCTTTTCTTCGAGCAATTGCCAATCATTTTGAATCATCATCAATAATTTGTTCATGATTCAATATGTTTTGCATTAGTAATGTGTTCTTAAAAAAAAAATTCTATAACTTCTTCAAATGTGTCTAAGTTATGTAAATCAAAAAAAAATTCAAAATATTATTTTTACGATTCATTTTTTCATTTGCATAATTTCCAAGTTATGTTAAACTTTCCCATTTTGATTTTATTGTAGCATTTGCAGTTACATATAAAAGAATCTTATAAATTTCTCATAAAGCTTTCATGATTATGTTAATATGAACATAACTAGACATATATAGAGGTTTGTTATCCAATTTTCATTTTTGAAAGACAAAAATTGAAGAATTTTCATATGGCACTTGAAGTAATACATTTTGTACAAGATTTAAATTTGTTGGAACATTCACAATGATTCCATGTTATCCATATCCTTGCAATTAGAATGTTTGTGTAAGTGCAAATCATGGTGTAATTAAACATTATTCTATTATATTTAATATTTAAAACAATTATATTTAGTTTATTATTGATGATATGATTTCATAAAACTAAATCTAAAGGTTTGCCAATATCAATTTTTCTAACAATATTTTCAAATTAATGCATGGTCTATAAATTTTTCATTTTTCAAGACATTAAAGAAGTTTTCAATATATGACTTTGAAACATAAGAAATTTGATATAACCTTTGGCAACATTAACAAACATGTTTAGCAATATGGGCCAAGGAAAGGTGGACCCATTCTTTTAAAAATTTAATTGTGATTTTTATTATCAACTTGCATCACATGGGCTTTGTGTGCCCACCTATGTATACATTATGGGAAATTTGTAGACACATGCATAGGCTATATAAAGAAGAGGTCTATGTTCCTAAAATGTTCAGGTGACATGTGTTCTTGAAATTCTTAATCCTTTATCATTAAGTGTCAAGTTGCACCATTGTAAAACAAGCTTGCTTTTTGGTTTATCAACTATAGTCACTATGATATGGCCCAAATTGTTGATTGAAACAAAAAAAAATGAAAATTAATACAACTTTGTAGACATGGATGTAATGGCCCTGCAAAACCTCCTAATCCTAACTTTCAAAAATTGCTCAAAATTTTATGGTTGTCTCAATCCACTATTTATTTATTTATTTATTAAATAACTATTTGAGGCCTTCCGAGAATTTTTTAAAAAAAATAAAGTGAAAATATGTTCTTTTTGTGTTCCTAAACAAAGGAACCCCAAGTGTTACTTTCTTGAAATTTTTCTTTGATTACTCATTTAGAATATTTCAAATTATTTTTTGTAAATCCAATTGAAGTTTCAAATTTTACAAGACTTGAGTAATCTTTTCATATAAATTTTAATTTTAAAAATTAAATTAAATGGCTTTTATGTTGTCTTGAAGTTATGTGGGTCTCAAAATTTTGGGGTGTGACATTCCTAGTGGTACCACCCAAGGATGAATTTGCCCATGTCCTCAATGTCATTTTAAAATTTTAATAAATTCATTTTTATTAAAATTTTATTACTTTATTTATTAGTTGATAAAAGAAAAAATGAAATATACCAATTTTTTTGTTTTCAACATGATTACATTTGACATCACCAATTATCAATATCATTATTTTTTCAACAATGTTAATTTGGATATAATCATTTTCATGAGAAGTTTTTCTATCAAGTTTTTTTAAAAATTATTTGATGAATGTTGTATTTTGTTGTATGTTTTTTATAACAAATTTTATTTTTATTTTGAGAACATTAGGTTCATGATCAATTGTTTCAAGTGATAATATTTTTTTGAAACATTTGGTAAATATTATTTTGAAAAGTTTTGGACTATGTTATTATAAACTCTTTTTTTCTATTGATTTTTTTGTTAAACTATTTTATTAATGTTGCATGTTGTTATCACAAATTTTTATTTTTTCTTTGAGTGAACATTAGGTTCATGATCGATTCTTTCAAATGATATTATATTTGCTAAAACATCTGGTAAATATTCATTTGGAATTTTTTGGATTATGTTATCAAAACCCTGTTCATTATTTTCAAAACACATATCAATTATAACACCATTTTTATTTACTTTAAATCCAAGATTTTTAAGATATTTAATTTGTAATGTGTTTAAAGCAAGGTGTGGATGTTTTTTAATGAATGTTAATGCAATTTCTTGTGGCATAAAATCAAAATGGTTTTTAAAAAATTCTAACAAATGTTATTTAATTTTACATTCCAACTAAATCTTTTTCTTTTATTATGAATATATTTTTTGATTATTATTTTTTATTTGCATTGTCCTTGTTAGATGTTTTTTCTTTTACACCATGATTACGAATATTTGGAATATTTGTAATTTGATAATATGAAAGTTTCCATATACTAGGTTTTAATTTGTTAATCCATTTTGTAATTCAACTTTCACCATTATTTGACCATTGTTGTTATTTCACACATGAATAGGGAGTTGCAAGTATTCATATATTTAATAGATAATAATGAAATCACCCCACAATTGGCCATCTAAAACATATATTGGAATTTTCCAAATATAAATTTTTTCGTGATTTGAATGGTTGTGATGCAAATCATGTTAAAATTCAAAATTTTGATTCATGTTGACAACATTCTAAGGTTTGAGGTCTTTTAAAGGTTAAACATTGTTATAAGTGAAACATAGTATTTTTGAATTATTCAGTACTTGAATACTGTAATATGTATGTATTCCATTTATTAAATTTCCATAATTAATAAAAACACAAGAGATATGGAGTTTCAAAGTCGAACATTATGAATTATAATCTTGGCAATGATTTTGTATATGGTCTTTGAAATGGTCTAATCGTTTATGATGTGTTGGTTCAGGACTTGATTTTGGTTAGATAACAATCTAAAAATTAAGTTTGAAAAGTTTTGCATGATGATATTTGTAAGAGTTTACCTATGGAGTTTTAAATAAGCTAAAAAATAAGGTTTTTTCAAAATTTCATAAAATGTTAGGTTTTTAGATTATTCTTATGCACATGTCTTAATAAAAGGTACCTTTAAATGGGTTTTAGATTAAATGGAAAAAATGCTTGAAGAACTAAATAAAAAACTTTTGTAATTCTCTTTAACACATAAAAAATACCCTTGTTTTTTACTGAAAAAGTGGTAATTTCTTGTGTAACATTGGTCCACTCATTCTTACACCCACCCATAAGTTACATGTAATCAAAAGTAATGTTGCCTCCAAAACAAATGTCACAATCAACAAGTTCCAAGTATGATATGTAAATAAAATTCTAAGTGTCCCATGTATAAAAAACAATTATTAGGAAACTTGATTTCAACAAATTCCTAAAAGCCTAAAATTGAACTTTAATTAAAAGTTTTTTTTTGTATTTCTATGTTTTTCACCTTTCTTTAAAACTAAAAAAATTAACATTAAGTAGTAAAATCCAACTTGAATATAAGTTATAGGTTTTTATCCCAAAAAAACCATAAGAAAAACCTTTTTTTGGTTTGAAATCTTCGAGGTTGATTAACTAATGACCAAGTATGCATTTGATTTTAGTCCAGCCAAAAAAAGACAATCAAATTCATCACTAATATTTTATTTTATTTTATTTTATTTTGCAAGAAATGTGAAGTTGGTTTTCAATAGCAACTATATTATTACAATTGTAAGAATAATGACCATCAATATTGATTGTCATAAATGAAAGGTGACAATATCCACACACAATTTCAAAACAAGTAGTTCCAACTATAATTGTTAACTTGGCAACAACTTGCACAAAAAGAATTCATCAAAGAAATTGTAAACCACAAAATATATATGACCAATGACAAAACAAATGAAAGGAAATGCAACTAAATTAAACAAACTTAAATATGTCCCACAAAATCTTGCCCTTTAGTGCATTTGTTGTGAACTTCCATCAATTATCACAAGTAGCACCATTAAGCACATGTATCACGAAAATGGTTGAAAATTTTGTTAAAAATTGCCAAGATTATTGACTAGAAGAATTGCAAGTCTTTTAGTATTGCAAGTTTCAACAAGTTGAACATACAAATGGTAAAAATATTTTTAAAATGACAATGTTTACGTGTCATGAACTCCTAGGCCATTGACAACAACCAAAATATAGCTCTTAAAAAGACCACCCATATGTGCTAATAACAAGTTCTATTGTTCCAAGTTCCTACCAATCTTGTTATTGGATAAATTTATGGATTGAGTGAGTAGCAACAAAAAAAATTCTTTGGAAATGGATAAATGTGTTCAATCATTATAGTTGCCCCAATCTTCAAAACAAACAATTGATCATTTTTTTCCAATTTGTTTTGAAATGTTACACTAAAGTTTTGTAAAAAAAACATATAAAAACTAACTTGCACCACAAATAAACAAACAAATAATTGTTACTATTATTATTATTATTTAATGTAAAAGCAGAACTTAAAACATTTGCATTAAAACCTTCAACAAAATACAAAATATAAAAAAATAACAAATTATACACAATGAAATTTAAGATGCAATAATAATTTCAACATTTTTCATAGACCACAACCAAAGTGTTGCAAAAATAAAATAAAATACAAATTAATAAAACCCAAAAAAAGAAAAGCAAAAGGCTGAAACCCAAAACCATAACATCACAACTATCCACAATCCAAAGAAAAAGAATATAAAAACTTACATGATTATTAAAAAACCATAAAAATGTGAAAAACATTCACAATTTTTTAAAAAAATTCTAGAAGCTAAACAACATTTTATTAAAAAAACTCCTCAAACAAATTAAATGGGTACACAACATTTTTGTCAAAACCAACACTATATAACATTATATAGAAAGAAGGGTAGGGTTTAGGTCTAAGATTTAGGTCTCAAGATTTAAGCTTGGAACCTCTTGATGTACTTCATCAATATTAATAAATAGTTAAGGTTGAACTTTAAGAGTAGGTTTAGGTGTGAAATTTAGGTTTCAAGGTTAGGGTTTAAAGTTTGGGTCACTACCATGAAAAATAAATCTATCTCACTAACCCAATTCATTAAAGGGCTTTAAAAATGAACTAGATCACCATACCCTTGTTTCATTTCACTTTCAGTCGAATTTGAATTATTTTATAATTGCCATGTTCACTTGTAGCCAAAATATTTGTTAACGAATTTTTTAATTCTCATCAAGGTTAATTTACCTCTAGATTTTTCAGTAACAAGTTCCTTGAACAACAAACATGTATATATAGTACACACATAAAACTTACATTACTACAATTCCCTGACTAACATATACACAAATTGCTTAAACTTGAAAGAAATAGGTTGAAAGAATGATGATCCATGTTCCATAATTGAAAAGTGAAAAACATAATCATGAATGAAAACCAAAACTCCTTAATAAGTTTGTCCTCCTAGTTCTTATACTAGTTATTTCAAAATATATAGTCATGAATGACCATTATAAACAATCATTAGCCAATACATAAACTAACAATCCAAAATTTCAAAAAAAATACACCCTACTTAATTACCTATTCAACTACTGATTTTGTCAAGTATAGGTTCTACAAATCACCTATTGACTAACATGTCAACCTATTATCTTAACTCAGTAACATTACCTACCAAGTTTAATAACTAATTAGATCAATACTATAGGTTAGGTTAAATAATAGGTTAAGACACATGTTAAATTGAATAAGTTATTTACATTATCAACCTTTTAAATCATTTGTTACCAAATTTGGGTAACATTATCCCCCTTTGAAATCTACATTTTGTCCTCAAAATGTTAGCTCAAAGTCCTAGGTTAGATTGGCCTTCTACAACCAGTTGATTAATGACATCTTTGATAGATTCAACACCTATTGCTTTCACAAGTTCCACTTGATTCAAAATTTGAAGGTTGGTTGGCATTGCAATCTTCTGACGATCAAATGTGTCTTCAAAGGTCATTACGAGTGTTGTAAATACCTCCAAAACATGCAAGGTACTTGAGATCAAAATAATCTCTTGACCTATGGTGGGGTTTAAGGTTTAGGGTTAACACCATATGATGTGGTGTTAGAAGTACACTAGTAAATATGAATTCCAAATATTCTAATATATTATCTAGTATGGTGAATGAAAGGTTAACAAGTTGAACCTATTCCTTATCAAATTTTCACTACCTTCCACATGTTGATTAACAATAGTGGTCACTAAAATAGGTATAGTAAAAGTCTGAATAGGTAAAGGTATGATTTCTAAACCTATTCCAACTATTAATGGATTAATTGGTTTAATAACAAGTTATACCACAGATGGTGTTGCTGGAACTCTACTATTGGTTCCAATTTCCACATATACAAAACTCGGGAACTTGTACTTGAAATCAAAAAAAATAGTTTGATAGGCTTGTAACTCAAGTTGATAACTTTGTTCATCAAAGCAAGCTAGCTCCATACTATCCTGAATTTGCTCTTATGTGAACTTCTAGACAGTTTACCACCATTCCTTCCACTTAGGGTTTCTATCTCCCAAGGCTTGATTTTGCACTTTGAGTAAGGTATTGTCTAGCAATACCTCCTCAAACTCCTTCAACCTATTGTTCATTTTAAAAGGTAAAATAGGACTAGGTTTGTTCAGTTGTACTTTGGTTGTTTCATATTAACCTTTTTAGTCTTGGATTTGAGTAATAAGACTTCGCTTCTCCTTGCCAAATTATATGTGGGTAGCTGTTTGTTACTCCCTAAGATCTTGATAGGTTTGTTCCAAACCGGTTATGATACCTTGTTGTTCCAAATTAGACTCCTCCACTTTGGCATAATTTCGTGTCATCCACTCCAAATTGGTTTGGAAATGATTCAAATCATTGTGGGTTTTTTAGTTGAGTTGGTTGAGCTTGGCATACTATTGTTGTAGGTTCTAAGTTTTCCTAGTAGCCTATTCAACCTCATTCAATTTATTGGATAGGTTTTGGTTTTCATGTTGGACCCTACTCACTTGTCCTTTGATTATGACTAATTTTTTGTCACGATTCTTCAAAGTCTATTACATTGGTTTCAGCTCTAGGCTATAAGTTTGCAAGCGATTATGGGTCTTAGACAGATCTTCCTTGACTTGCTAACACTCAACTTTAAAGTTTGAAAGTTATTACAATGTCCCGAACCATGATGTGGCATTTTGAACAACTTGGTTTAAAAACATGTTAATCTATCTAAATTATTTTAAAGCATTGGTTATAATGATTAATGAATGTTTTTGAATATTTTATCCTTGTTGAATTCATTCCAAATCATACCACACGCTTTCATAATATATTACAAACATTATCATGTAAATACATTAAAAATTTACAAAATTAATATATATTTTAATGTTAAAACATGAAAAACCAAGCATTGTTTACACTTGTTGTGGTATGTGTTACCATGATTGCACCTTAAACTATGTATCTACCACATGACAATAACCATACATTGTTTCCTTGTGCATTTTTCTCATGTGGAGGACTTAACAAAATCTCACATGGGTCCAACCATGTCCAAATTATAAGCCAATGTGTTTGCTTGAAAAAACAAACCATATTAAAAAAAATTGAATGAAATTTTTTGCAACTTATTTTTACAAATACTTATAGTTGCCCCAATATATCATATTTTTTGAGTTAATCATTTTTGAGTAAATATATATATATTTTTAAATTAGATTTTGTTAAATTTTTTATTTCATTTTGAAAAACAATGATCGCAAATTCAAAACATATTGAAGTATTTTAACTAGTTTAAGGTTCAAAATCTTATATTATAAATAACTTTTTTTCCTATTTCATGTACATCACACTCCATTTACATGTGGTAAATTTTTTTGGAAATTTTGATATTTAAGAAAACATATTTTGAATTTCTAAAAATTTCAAATTCGACACCTTTTAAACATTGAGTGTTTTTTGCACTACTACATATTGTGCCTTTTTGCAAAGGGAAAAACAAAAAACCGGAAGGGTTTGCGAAGCAAAAACAACCTACCATATTTGCGATGTGACACGCATCGCACCTTGTGGTTCACCAACCATCGCTAATATATAATGTACCTTAAATCATCGCAACACTTTTGCGACATATACCACAACCAAAACTTTGCGACCCTCTCAATCTCCATGCACGCTAGTGATATTCCACAGTTCGCACCTCTTAAGCATACTCACAACATCGCAACTTTAAAAATACACAAAGTATCGCAAAACACTTTGAGACTCACAAGAAATCGCAATCTTGCGTTATTCAACGCATCGCATTTTGTGTTTGAATATTTATCGCAAACCTCATCACAAATTTTTACAAAAGTTTCCGGTGTTGGACGTATCGCAAGTTGCGATGTACGTTAGTTCGCAAAGTAGTAAAAGAGATCCTGGAGAAGGAAGTTTTGCAAAAGGTTTCGCAATGTCATCTGATTTATCACGGCCTTTTTTAAGTCGCATAAAATCTCAGTGACATTGAAGTAGTACATGCGATAGTGCAAAGGAAAGTAGTACAAAGTTCCCAAAGGGCCTACTCCCGGTACTATAAAGGCTAAAATTCGCTAAAGACTTTGACACAATGAACATTGTGGAGTAATATAGAACCACAAGCCTCAATGGCAATTTGCATAAAAATAATGAGTAGTACATTATACGTG
>Ga0209611_10010134_pt1 | contig 13974 bp, 8 predicted proteins | sample S1TSphgellanicum_3_FD_187693 | JGI IMG/M metagenome (GOLD analysis project Ga0209611, IMG submission 187693) | Host-associated microbial communities from peat moss isolated from Minnesota, USA - S1T2_Fc - Sphagnum magellanicum MG (SPAdes) (version 2) | ecosystem: Host-associated > Plants > Peat... | reverse complement strand
TCAAGTGGTCATAACATCACAAGCTCCCTCTGCAACCTCATGTTTCACCATCTTTCCATACACACATCAATGTGCTAATGAGAGTTTAGTTCAACCTATCTGAATAGCAGTAGAAACATTCGGATCCACTTCCACGCCCTGTTGTGCATTCCATAAGCTATGACAGATTGTTCTTCCTCATAAAACGGATTTCATGATCTCAATCAAGAGAAAATGCAAACCTTGGTAATTGTTTTCAATTCCTGACATATGATAAGAGATAGACAACACTTTTCTGTATGACACCTGCACCTCACTTTTAGACTAAAGTCCTCATGATAACATTTGAGAGAAGTTTACATCCTCATGTGGCCCTATCCTTGCCAGTTCCAACAATTCCCATCTTCTTCTCCAATAAGACTTTGGACTCTTGCTTACTGTTAATTACTACATAAAAACGTCCCAAAAGCAACCACCCCAAATTTGTTGATCAAAGAACCCACAAAGCATCCTTCAAGGTGTTTGGGATAGGATATTATGCAATTGGTTCTTTCAATAATAAATAATTGGCCATGTATTGTCTAAGGTGTTACCAAGGTTCATACTCTGAGAGCAAGGTATCATTTTTGAGAAAATTGATTTTTCATTAAAAAAAATTAAAACTTTGTACTTGGGTAGGTTATATGGATAAGCCCTAGGTACGGTTCTTAAGGGTGGGTCTAAGATATAGGGAGTCTAAAAGTTAGGTCTTAAGCTACCTATGTTTAGGTTAGGCAATTGTTTAGGGTTAGGGTTTAAAGAAGGTGGCTAACATTGGAAGCATTGTTATTCTCATGTGGGGAGCAATAGATAATAAGCTCAACAACTTTGTTTTTTCATCATGTTTTTTTCTTTCTTGCTTCAGCTTATGATTAACTTCTTATTTTCTTGTTTTTTTCTTTCTTGTTAAAGAGCTTTTCTTTTTTGCTAGAGATCTTTATCTTCCTGTTTTTCTTTTCTTTGTTTTTTACAATTGTAGACAATGTTCATGTGCCAAGATCCTTTGTTTTTTTTGGCATGTTAATGCAAGTGTTCTTCTTGTGTTTTTTCATTTTTTCTTTGTTGTTTTGTTGTTTTTTGTTGTAGATTTTTTTGCTTAAGGTGGTGTTTAGGTGCTTCATGCTTTTTTTGGCACAAGTGCTCTTCAAATGCTAAATGATGAATATTTTATTTCATGGGCACCAATGTTGCTAGCATTTGGGGTTGCCTTTAGGCTCTTAGTGTTGTTTAGGGGCTTTTGGTATTGTTTGTGCATGCTACAAGTGTTGTCAACATAATTTAGGTGCTTTCAACATTACATAGGCATTGTCAAAGCTTTTTAAGGTGTTGTTGGTGTTTTTTGTGTGTTATTGATGTTTTTTGGGTGTTGATGTGTTTTATGTGCTACTAATGTGTCTTTTGGTGTGTTTTGGGTTTTCGTCAACATATAATTTTAAAAATCGCTAGTTTTTGAAGACAAATGAATGGTGTTGTAATATGTTTGTGTTATGTTGTTCATTAGCATGGAAATTACAATCCCAATTTGTGTTTTTTAGTAATGAAAAAACTAACAAAATCACAAAAAGAAAATTAATGGCTTTTTTTATGTCTTGTCCATTGTCAATGTCACTACATATGTGTATCCATTCATTCATAACAAATTATTCTTATCACCAAATCACAAAAATATTTTAATGTTTTGTCCACTATCAATATCACTAGTACATATGTGTAGGATAAATTGGTTCAAACTTGAATTTTATCTTTATGAATAATGCATGTATGTTTGAACCCTTGGTTTTTATTCAAAAATTAATAAGGAAATATTTGATTTCGTCAAATTGAAATATTGATCAATATTGATTTATAAATAATTTAATTCAAGAATTTCAAGTCACATGTGAGACTTATGTAATGACACAAATTAAAGCTATGATGTTTAAGGTTTTGTTATAGTGAAGGAAAAACAAATCATGTCATGTGTGAAAGTCATGTTATGATGCAAGCTAAAACTATGAGATATAAGGTCTTGTCATAATGAAGGCCCCCAAAAAAATCTTCATTTCAATGGGTGCAAAATGTGTCATATTAGTAACAAAAACAACTTGTTACTAGTGGTAACCCTGTGCATAATGCACATGTGTGTTATTTCAAGTTAATTCCCAAAGCGTTTCGGAGAGGGAGGGAAGGTCGGTCAAGCAGCGCTTTTGGCACCTGGATTTTGGAGTCCGTTGTGTAGTAGTAATCTGTCGATTAAGATGTCAGTCAACGTTCTGGATCCCGACATGTGGTTAGTTAATCACCTTGGGTACCCATATCTTTCCCTCTACCTAATAATGACTCTACAGGAAAAGCTGCAGTTTGGGACTTGGAAATTTACCAAAAGGAAAAAAGGTCGCAGTTTTAATTGGAACTTGGAAATTTACCAAAAGGTTGAGCCGTAGTCAGTTTTAATTAGGACCTGGGAAATTTACCAAAAGGATAAGCCGCAGTCATTTTTAATTGGCACCTGGAAATGTACCAAAAGGGTGCACTTTTGGGCGACTTCACAGCAATTATTGGAGTCACTGTCACAGACAAACAAACTAACAAACTGACCAAGTGAATTAATATATAAGATGTGTCAAAAAAATTCACATCACATGTGAGACTTGAGTTTTGGTGTAATCTAAAACTATGACGTTTAGGGTCTTATCATAATGAAAAAGCAAAATCTTGTGTCATATGTGAAACTCATGTCATGACATAAGCTAAAACTATGACATTTAAGGTTTCATCACAATGAAGCCCTCCCAAAAGAGTCTTCACTTCAATGGGTGCAAAATATGTCATATTGGTATAAAAAAAAACTTGTTATACATGAATGGATACACGTATGTAAGGATGTTGATAATGGACAATAAGTGAGAAAAACCACTAGATATTTTTTGTGGTCCAAGGCCTTATGTCAAAATTTTGAATTATTGTTATTTATAAATGGATGCACACATGTAATGACCTTGATAGTAGACAAATACATATATTAATAGGTGCAAAATGTCTCATATTGATAACAAAAACAACTTGTTATGTGTGGCTAAATACACATATCTAGTGACATTGATGGTGGACAAGAGGTGAAGAAAGCCACTAAAACATTTTTTGTGGACTTGGAATGAGGCATTTGATTGGTTTTTGAATTATCAAAAAGAAATTGAAATTATAATTTCTATGCTAATGAACCACATAGTGAATATTATGACACTATTAATTTGTCTTTAAGAATGAATGGAAAATTTATTATTTGCTGAAATACATTTTGTATTATTCAAATCATAGTAAAACCAAAGATTAGTTGCATGGGATAATGATGGAAAAGGATAAGATTTCTTATTGTGTGACCACTTAACTCATTTAGTTATTTAGATGTAGCTATCAATGTTAATGAAATATTTGAGTTGATAATAAGTTGTAAACCAAACATTGACAATTCAATTAAATGACTTCATTAGTTCATAGATCAAGTTGTAATTTAAGTGTAGGTAATTACAATACATGATTTCATTGGCTTAAATTAGTTTGAAGGTGTGGTTTTAAACTCTAACTAGTTTTTTTTAATGGCATTAGTAACTAAGAGTGGGGCAATTCACACACATTACCATGTGGCTCATGAATTGGTAGTAGTTGTTGAATATTATGTTGATTTGATCAAAATGGTTGGAAAGTAATATTTTGGTAGTGGAGCTAATGTGGGAAGGTAATGAATTAGTTAACATGGTTGGAATGAAATGTAATAACTACATGTGGTAAATATGAGGTCCATATAACTAAATTGTTTTGTATTTTGTGATGTCTTTAGTGGCACAAATGATGTTATAATTAGAGAGCATATAATTTAATGGTGTGTTATCAACGACTTAATATTGAAATTGTAATCCAAATGTAGGACATTCCATGATTACTTTATTTCGTTCATTCAGAATTGAAGTTGTAATACAAGCATAAGTATTCCAACCTATTGGATTCAATGGTGTGACTTTGTCGTGTTGTTGTAATCCAGTGCAAGTAATTCAATTGACTTCTTCAATAAATTGGAAAAAAATCAATTGAAATTACAATCTAATTGTGCGAATAATTGGGTTGTATGATTTCAATGGAATGTCTTGAATTGAAGTAGCCATATGAATGCATGTAATTTTTGAACTAAATGACATCATTGACATATGGTTGAAGTAGGAATCCATGTACATGTAATTCAATTAAATAACTTCATAGGTTTATAAATGTAATCCAAATTGTAGTTAATGAACATCTTAGTGATTACATTGGTTTATAATTGAAGATGTTTTATTAGTTGAAATTTCAATAATTTAGTGGAATGACTTCATTGATTTGTAGTTGAATTTGTAATCCAAGTGCAAGTGATTTAGCAAGTGGACTTCAATGGGACAACTTTGGACAAAGTTGTAATCCAAGTGTAGTTTCTTTGTGTTAAAGGGTGATATTGGTGCCCCTGATCATTATTATCCTCCAAGGGCTAAAACCAAGTGGCAAGGTTAGCACCTTATTAATACACAAAAGAATTACCTTCACTAGCTTACTTTACTACAACTACTCAAGTAACAAATTAGATGTCATACCAAGAAGAAGGAGGTAGGTAAGGGGTTTACTGCATAAGACCAAACCTCCCCTCCTATAAGTGATCTAAACCAAGGGGTAATGGGGAGAAAATAGACAAGGGAAGTTCATGAGAAGTGATTAGAACCCGAGAGTAGCTACTCTATTTAGTTGTATAGTATTTTCAACATTCTTGGATGTTATCTAGGGGGTTTACAAACCTTCTATTACTATTGTCCCTCCTCTTTAGGCCCTACATGTCCTCCTAGTGATTCAACTTGCCATTTATAGCACCTCGGGAAGTCTTTCTTCTGTTATTTACTGTCTACAACTCATTGCCTTCCTTTATAACCCTTGTTTACCGTTTGCAAAGGTACCTTTTAATCTATAGGTGATTCTTTATTGATTTTCCCTTGCGTTGTTTTTTACATTAAGGATTAGTTGTTACCTTCTAATGGTGGCTAGTAGCTTAAGTATCCAAAGACTACCAAAGGTTAAGCCTCATTAATTTTTATCTTAAAGAAATACATAATTATTAATTTAATGAAACATCCTACTTGTATATTATTAACTACTTTAAGTGATGCACCCCCAAATTTCTTGTAAGACCAAAATGCGAGTCCAAAAATGAAAACAATGAAAAAAAAAGAGTTGGGATGCATTCTTTAGTTTGTAGCACTTTAGGGGTAAAAGGGGCATGCTAGAACTTTGAGATAGGGATTAGGACGAGTGACAAGTGGGTCAATTATTCACATGGACCTGCACAAATCAAACAACAAGTTGGTTAGTACATTATCACAAACTTGCCCCTTATAAGGTTTAATGTTTTTACAACATTTTAATAATGTGTCCAAGGTTAAGTGTTAATTAAGTGTTAATATAATCATTGATATGAGGTTGAGATTGCATTATAACACATTGTGATGATCAAACATTGTGTTACAATGTCATGATAATATTATGTCAATAATTTATCAACATTTAATTAACACTTAATTTTGAAGACATTGTTAAAGTATTGTAAATGCATAGATACATGGAGGGGGCAAATTTGTGATGTAGTTATAGCATTTTTGGTGCACGGATAAGTCATGGGCAAACACGGATTTAAAAGATTCACCATAGCTCAGACTTGGGGGAAACCACCACCTTCCCCCTCATAGTATTCTTTGTGATTAGCCACAAGGGCTACATCTAAATGTCATTTTGTCTTGGGATTCCCAAGTTGGGAGTTTCGAAATTCCCAAAATTGAGACTCTTGACATTTTGGAAGGGCATAATCTCTTGTGCAAACCTCCGATAAAGGTGAAATTTAAAGCAAAATTGTAGCCTTCATCACAATCTTTCCAATGATATGTGGCACGCCATTTACTTGTACGTATTTCAGGGAGATTCCTGACTTTTAATGGTCGGGAGTCAAATTGGCAATTTGACTCCCAATATTTCTTTTAGCTATAATTTGTGCTTAAAATACTCAAATGGGTCATGTGAGCTTATTTTAAACATCTAAGTCTTAATAGCTTTTCAATGGTATAAGGAACTTTTCAATCCAGTGAGTTTTGACTCCCTAAAATTTCTTTCTGAAAATTCAGGAGTCCATCGAGACTCTAATTTCCAAAGTGGGAGCCCACTTGGGAGTGTGTGGGTTCATTCCCTCACACTTTCCAACATTCCTGTGAACATGCAATGTGACTCCCATGCTTCACTTTTAGCCCACACCTTTGCCAACCTTTACATTGGTTGTGTTCATGACAACCTTGTTCATTCAATAAAATAACAATACATCACAAGATATTCAAGTCCTTCAACCATCTTCTATTAAAATCACACACAAAGGTACATACATTTTTTTCCATTCTTAACATCCCTCTCCATGAGAGTCCTCCATTATCAAATTCCGCACACCTCCAAATATCAAATCTTTCTCCCCTCCTTTTCCACTTCCCCTAATCCTTCTTCCCCACATACCACACACAAGGCCCACATTGACCCCTAAAAAATAGGGCCCTTATCTTAATCCCTTCTTAGAAATCTCCTAGATGATTGGTTGGATTACCTACAACCACTCATTAACTTGAACTACTTAATCCCATTAACTCCACCCTTTGGGTAAGGGATGGTAAGTCTACCACCTATCACTAGTAGTTACTAGGAGGCCTATGGAATTAACTAGTCTAGAAATTTCTATTTGTTAATAGTTTGGTCAAATAATTTTAGTGGGTTATAGTTTGAAATTATAATCGAAATGCAAATATTTCAATTCAATGGTTTTAACAAAATAAATTATACAATTTGTAATTAATCCAACACATGGCAATTTAACCACTATTGATTTCAATGGCTTATAATCAATTTTGTAATCCATGTGCAAGTAATGTTCTTAATGGAAGTCTAGTGGGAATGTAAAATGTAATCATATTACATGTACTATTAACAATTGTAACCATTTTTTAATTTTTTGAATTTTGGATTGTAAATTTTTTTTTATCATACAATGTTATTATGAATACATTATGTACATATCATAAAAAATTGGAATTAATTTAATGAGTAAAAAATGTGTAATCTACATTTTGAAGGACTTGTAACCATTGCTTAAAAATAATTTTGACATTAAAAACACAATTTGAAAAAAATATTTATGACATATTTTTGGATATTTTGAAATAAACACCTTAACATAATAGTATCAAGAAATTTTTTAAAAAATTTAAAGTTGTTTTATAGGTGTATTAAAAAAATTTTAAGAATATATATTTTAAAAAACAACAAAAAAACAATGGTTTAAGGGGGGACATGTGGCTCCTTGTAGTGTGGTTGGACCCTATAACGAAAGTGTACTATCAAACAAGGGATCAACAAAAAAATTGCCATAGATTAAAGTTGACATTCAAATGCAAGTAACTTTTGAACTTAAATTGACATCATTGACATATGGTTGTTGTTGTAATCTAAATACACATAATTTAGTTGAAAAAATTAATTTGTAGGGTTACAATTGAAGTTGTAATCCAAGTGTAGGTAATTCAATTAAATGATTACGTTGATTTATAATTGATGATGTGTTAGTTTGGAAGGCTTGGTAATTTAACATAGTGACTTCATTGACTTATAATAAAAAAGTTGTAATCCAAGTGTAGGTTCATTGGTTGATTGATTTCATCGGTTTACAATTTGAAGGTGTAATCCAAGTGTAAGTAATTCAATTCAATGGTTTTAGTGGTTTACATTGATAGGATCTATAATTAATTTAACGCATGGCAATGTAACCACTCTCAATTTCATTGGCTCATAATTGATCTTGTAATTTCTGTGTAGGGAATATTCCTAGTGGGAATGTACAACCAAACAAAGAATGACAAAACAATTGCCATTCATTGAAATCAACATTGAAATGCCTAGGTAATTAGTGAACTCAACCACATTGTTGACATTCATGATTGAGTTGTAATCCAAGTACATGTAATTCAACTAAAAAACTTTGTAAGGTTTTAATTTAAGTTGTAATCCAAGTGTAGGCAATTTAGTTAAATGAAATCAACAAAGTGACTTTAATTGAATTTTTAGTCCAAGTGATTACATTGGTTTATAATTGGGGATGTATTGGTCTGAGCTAGGTTAATTCAACGAAGTGACTTCATTGACTTATAGTTGAAGTTATAATCCAAGTGTAGGTGTTTTTTGATCTCAATAATATCATGTTGCGATACATTCAAAGTTATAATCCAAACACATGTAATTCAACTAAATAACTTTGCAAGGATATAATTGAATAAATTTGTAATCCAAGTGTAGGTAATTCAATTGTGTGAAACCAACAGAATGACTTTTATGGAAGTTGTAATCCAAATGTGGGTACTTTAGCTAGGTGATTACATTGGTTTACAATTGAAGATGTATTAGTCAAAACTTTAATAATTTAGTGAAATAACTTCATTTTGAATTTCCTAGAAGAAATCTTGTTATATGTAACCTTGGTCATTTTGCAACTACATGCAACTAGTTGTCTATAACTAGATTGGTCATGTTTGCAATTACAAAATTGGCTCTATATATTTTTTGAGTTATATGGTTATGTGTGCGATTAACATTCAACTAATGGTATTCAAAATGGACATGTGTCATAAAAATAATGGCATAAGTCATGTATACATATTTAAGTTAGTAAACCTAACCTAGGGTAAAATATTAAAGGTAAAATATTATTATATATAACCTAGGCTAAATAACGTGGACTTAATCTAAACTAGTATTTGTCCTTAATATCTGTAGCTAGCTTAGCCTAATAGCTAAAATAATATAATAGTTATTATTACCTATAACATTTAGTATAACTAACAAGTAGATTGTGTTTTGAAAAATATATGGCCAAGTAGGGCATTTGAATTTTTGTAAATTCGATTTGGCATGTCAAGTTAAATAACTTTTTGTGATTTACATATGTCTTACTTATAATTTGTATTTCTATTGGTAATGATATCATCATTTGGTTCCAAGATTCAAAACTTGGTTATTTTTAGTTCCCACGATGATTGTGCCAAAAATTAATTGTTGAAATTAAGTATGTGTACTTTGACATGAACATGTTCTTGTCATCTACTTTTTTTTCAAGTAGGGTAGATGTAGTGTCAATGGAGGTGCAATTGTGATCCAACTTTTAAAAATAAGGATCTAGACGTTCAATACAAATAATTATCATGAAAGTTTAGTGGGATTTCAATGGGAGTGTAATAGGACTTTAGTGGGAATGCAATGTTAAACATGAGATCAATTATAAAAAAACAAACAAAAAATTCAATCTAGTTAAGGCTAAAACCAATGGGTTTTGGTTGAGGATGTGAAGGGTTTCATGGAGGTTCAAAAAACATTAAGATGATTGTCATTAATAGACCTTGGGTGAGTGAAGGCCCATGACTTGAAGCTTTGGAAGCATGATGAGGCTTGTGCACATGCCATTCAAGTAGAAAGGTATTTATTTCCTTGTGGGATATGTTCAAGTTCATATGTATTCTTAAATGAAGAAAACTCTTTAAATATTTATGATATTTTGGGCAACATCCTCCCAATTGGGGTTGGACAAAGGTATGACATACATTTATTGATTAACATGGTATGTTTATGATTAGCATGGTATGGATCAAAATGGTATATTTATGATCAAGACATTATGATCAACATGGATCACTAATTAACACGGTATTTATAAAAGGCATATACATAACTTGTAATTACATGCATGTATGAAATAATGTAGGGTGATCCATATGATTCATCACATGAGGAGGGGGCAACATGCTTCCATCATCCACAATCAAACACTATAGACCATTTGGTTGAAGGACCCCACATAGATGAACATGTGGATATGGTAGGCCAAATGAACAATGCATTAATTGTGATGATAGATCAAGTTACAAAAGATGTTCACAATATTTTGATGTTGGGGGTAGCTCAAGATGGAGTTCATGCATGGGGGATATATTAGAGGTTCAATATGATTTCAATGCACCTATGAAACCACATGATGTCTAAGGAAGGACATAATCTAAGGTTAACATTAGTGGCCATGAACATGTAATGGACGAAATGTAACATGTGGATGAGGCCAATGAACAACACAATCAAGAGGACAATATGGAGCCCCATGGTGGAAACATGGGAGATGTAGGTGGGAATGAAAACATAACAACAATGTCCCACTTGAAGATGGGGTTACCATGAGCCTTGGCTGGGAGGAGTCTGAAGAAGTGGTGAGAACTTCACTATATGAAAATTCCCAATCATCAAACTTGTGTGTGTCCTATTGATATCGAATTGTTGTTAGACACATGGCACATTCGATGCATTAATATAAGCCAAATTGTTTGGTCTGTTAAAAAAAAAAAACTTATTCCTAACACCTTACCTAATTTTGAGTATGAGACTTCCATGATGTTAAAAAAATTAGGTTTAATTTACAATGTGATTGATGTTCACAAAAGAGATGTACATTGTTTTTAAAGGGATTCATGCAAGAGTTGAAAGTCATCTACATTATCAAAAACCTAGGTTCAAGTGGTGAGGAAATCAAAGGTGGCTAAGAACAATATGTTGTTCCATTTCCCACCTGGACCTCAATTATAACAAATCTATAACATTCTAACCCAAGCATAGCCGATGGTGTGGCATCATCATAAGATGGCTTGGTAAAACATGTAGCAAACTCACACCAATAGAATTGTGTTGAAGCTTGGTTTCCATAATTTGCAATGGAACTTTGAAACATACACCTGAAAATGACCATTGATGGGCTAGACCCATTTGGGGATAAAATATTTAACTGTTCAAGTTGGCTAGAGTGATTTTACTAAACTACAATGTTCCACCATGGTTGTCCACCAAGAAACATTTCATGATGTTCTCATTGATCGATCATACCATGAGGCCCATGATTGGTGACAAGTGAACACTTTGACATTTTTGAAACCTTTAGTAGAGGATCTCAAGATGTTATGGGAGGTTACAATTAACGTGTGAGATGCTGGGCAATTTAGGGTGAAAGCAACCTTTAGCATGATTGCCATTTATTATGGACAATGCATGATTTCCCTGCTTATGGGACAATTGTAAGTTACATTATAAAGGGCTCACTTAAAAAAATAAAAAACATTTAAATCCTTATATCTAGGCAAATCAATATCATTATCCAAAATCATAGTAGGAAATCCTTTTAAAGGTGTCTTTCGTGACCTTGGCATTTTGACAATATTTAGTTCACAACATGATATTTTTCACCATCGTCCTATTAAATAAAATATCAAGGGGTATTTATAACTATGAGGTGAAAATTTTGCAAGTAAGAAATAAATTGGATCCTTTAGGTTCATATGACTAAATGATTCTCTTTGTGGTTGGAATTCACTTGTGGTTAATGACAAAGGAGAGAAACATTTGAAATACCCAATTAATGAGCTTTGAAAATCAAAGAAGTTTTGCTTTAAATGTCATTTTTGTAATTGATGGTGTGCTATGACCCATTGGAATCCTTCTCTTTGGCATACAAAGGCTTGAACAATCATTTAAAAAAGTCAATGAAAATTTCAAATTCTCACATCGGTTAGTGGTGTGTGTTGGAGAGGGGTGTAGTAAATATGTTCATGAAACTAGCTCCCATGATGATGTTGTTGGGTGGGGCCATTTAAATTTGGATTTCTTGAAAGAAAATCTGAAATTCTGTTCAACAAAAGCATAAGATCCATATGCTTTAGTATAGGAGAAGGGCATGTACTCAGATCCTTTTCCTCCGTAAAGTAGAGAAGGGATTTTTTCAATTTTTAGAAATCGTGACAGGCTGGCTGGTACCTTCCACTGGTCAGAAGATCTCAGTACAGCCTGGCTGGTACCTTCCACCGCAGAAGATCCCGCTTGCTGAAAACAGGTTTCTTCAGGCAGGTGAAGGAGCTGAAAATACAAAGGAAAAATCCAGGCAGTGCTTTACATGGGGTAAAGAACATATAATACATTAGATGCATGACATGTATACGAGGTGAATTCATCAACTTGGGCTAAGAACCAAATTGTCTTGCTCAATTCTTTATCATTGAGTGGGATTTTCTAGCATTTTCAAACATGGGTTTTAATTTCATAAAATTTGGCTCTCTTGAGACGAATCACTGTTTATGCTAAGTGATGCTACTTTGTGTATCATCTCATGATTTGCCTTCTTGTGTTGACTTGTGAGTTTTGATCTGCCATCGCCTTGAGGAGGGGGACACTCCACTGCTATCTCTGGATGTTCTTCCTGCTTTGGTTTCTCAAACAACTTTTTGGTTTTGAGAGACACTGGTTTGTTCAGCCTGTTGGGAAAAATTTCCAATATTTGCATAATATGAAGGAAAGAAATACAAGTGAAAGTCATTGAACTGGGTACCTTTTCTCCTCTGCTTTTTAAGTCCCATTGGAGTGTGTCTCCTGGACTTTGAGATGAAGTAATAAACTAAATAATTGCCATGACCCACTAAGATTCATGCAAGGTTTTTGCTGAACTTTATGTAGTCATCTCCAATCCTTTCACTTTCAAGATGATATAAGAACATCATCATCATCATTAGATCACATGGAAGAGAAGTAAGAGAAGGTTACTCTGTATAAATTCCATTCACATAGTCTACTAGTGAAGATCACTAAATTCCCTTGAAACACAATCTACAAGTGAAGCATTGTTTTCAATTAAACAAAAGGAAATCAGATCACTTGACAAGTCCACAAATTTCAAATGTGTTTTTGTAGTTCACATTAAAACGTAGAAACAATTGTATGATTGACCCATTTGCCATAGAGTTGTCTTGATTACTGAAATAGGACAAAAAGTTTGTGACATAAGCTTACTTGAAAGCCTCGCCACGGATGAGATAGTATCGTTTTTTGGGCATGTATAGAGAGTAAGTCTTGTGAATGTACCGCAGTCTCTTTAGCAGTTGATAGTTCTGTTTCTCAATCAGCCTCAACTTGTCTATTGCATATCAGGAACAAACCGGGGGATTTTGTTATGAGCTGCCTGACTCTTTTGAAGGATGATGATCTCCCATTTGTGAAGTGTGTGATGACACCACAAAGAATGATCATATCATATTATAATATATAGCTTGAGGACTCAGACAATTGTTTCTAACTCCTTCAAGTAACCTTGAACATTTTCAACAGGATCAGTCAGACACAAAGACCCCGCTCTTTCTAGCTTGATACTGAACCTACTATAACAATTGCAAATTCACCAGGGTGAAAATGATGCTTTGGAAAGACTTAGAGGGAAGAATCGCACCTTCTTGCATCAAATCCCTCTTCCGGATGTGGGATTGGAAGGGCCTTGGGTGATTGACAATTGTGGGAGTAGTGTGAATGCAAGGCTTCATTTTGCGCACCCTCTCTTGATGGCTTTTCAGCTCTTTCGAGTGCTCAAATTTCACCCAGGAGTTTTCCTTGGCAAATTTCCTATTCCGGTTCTCAGTGTCAACAGCTTTACTTGATTTGTTGCTTGTTCCTGTACCTGAAAGATGGTTTTACTGGGATTGTTTCTTTCAAAAGAAAAAAAGATTTTGATCAGGTTTGCTTGGGACACATGAATCATGGACAATGTTCTTTGCTAACAACTGGAGAGAGAGAGAGAGATTGAATAGAGAACGAAAAAACCACAAAAGTGTCCAAATGTATAACACAGATTCCAAAAAAACTGAAGCTAAGGATTGAAGAAGGCTTCGAGCTCCAAATTGGTGGAATTTACAAAAGATCATGCATTCTTTCCAGTTCCTCATTTGGATACCCAAGTGACCAACTCCACTCCCCCCACTTTTCTGTGTTTCATCACAGAGGGAGGGAGGTAGGAAAATGAACACAACCAAAAAA
>Ga0209611_10010133_pt1 | contig 13974 bp, 18 predicted proteins | sample S1TSphgellanicum_3_FD_187693 | JGI IMG/M metagenome (GOLD analysis project Ga0209611, IMG submission 187693) | Host-associated microbial communities from peat moss isolated from Minnesota, USA - S1T2_Fc - Sphagnum magellanicum MG (SPAdes) (version 2) | ecosystem: Host-associated > Plants > Peat... | reverse complement strand
TCATTTGCGACTAGTTTTCACATGCGACTTGTCTTAGGCGACTAAAAGGATTTTAGTTGCAAAATGTCTCTTGCGACTAAAATTTAGTCGCAAAGAGCAGTCGAAAATACATGTTTTTCTTCTAGTGATATTTCTTTCATAGATCTTGAATCATAAGGAATAGACATTGTAATAATCAAAACATAAACAAACAAGGACCAAGATAAACAATAAAAAAACATAAACTCCACAAAATTAAAAAGGAAGAGGAAGAATTATTTAACTTAAAAAAAGAGGATGGACAATGTTGTTTTCCATTGTAACCACACAAACATTTTCACCATGAAAAAAATTGGAAATAGAATTCCAACATTTGCACAAAAAAAATCACAATAGAAACCTAAATATAAAAAAAACTCACAATTTTTTAAATTACAAAAATAATAACAAAAAAAACCTTGAAAATAATATAATATAAAAAAAGCTCCTAAAAATTTGAGAACTAAACATGCAAAACAAGAACCATTATTGATGTTTGTGTGGTTACAAACATAGAACAAACCAATAAAACTACAAACAAAAAATAGAATTTAAAAAAACACAACAAAACACATGAACAAAAGAAAAAAAAAAAAATCATTAAAAAAATTGTAGCAAGTAGTTGTGAGATAACATTAACAATGTAGGAGCAGTCGTAGTGTAATAAAGGTGTCAAAAACCCATGAAAATTGCCAATGTAGATCAATACCAAAAGATGCACAAGGACCAAGATGATAAGAAAGAAAAATATGCAAGTGAGAGGGAAGTGAAACAATGAAAATAAAAAATAAAGGACCTTGAAACCAAAAGATGCATGAAGATCAAGACAATGAGAGACAAAAAATGTAAGCGACATGCAAGTGAAAGGGAAGTGAGAAAACTTGAAGAGCAAGATGACAATAGAAAATAAAATGCAAGTAAGAGGGAAAAAAACAACAAAGAATAACATAAAATGAAAACTCAAAATTCAAAACCAAAAATAAAAAACCTCAACACCAAAAGATGCATGAAGAGCGCATCTCTGGTGATGATGGACACTTACATGCACATGGCAAAAAAGAGGCATTGCATTTTCAACATGAGATGTGTTTTAGGGTAGAAGTCAACAAAAAGAGGGGGAGACGACAAAAAGAAAAATATGGACATCAAAAATAAAAAAGGAAGGTAGGAGGTTAAAAAAAACTGATGTTTTATGTAAGAGAAGGGCCTATACTCATGCCCTTCTCCTATATATAATGTCCTCCCCATTAATTATGTCAACCCCAACTTTATTTTCCATCCCAACCACTTTGCATCTTGAACATATTCTTCCTTTTGCACTTGACTATCTATCAATTTCCATTTCACTTTTGTGAATATTAAATTTTACAAGTGTTTAATTTTCATTAGTTTTATTGGATTGCCACTTGGCTTTTTCCCTTCTTTATTTCAAACATCATGTGTTGAGGTACTGAAAACAATTATTAAATTGTGAAAAAGTTTCCAATTTCATATTATAAATAACATTTCAAAAAAAATTTATATCCACAATAATGCACAATATAACCTCAATACAACCAAGTGTATGCATTGTCTAATGGTTCATTTTAAGCAGATATAACACTCACAAGAGTCACAAGCAAGTTTTTATAAATGATCCATATGGATATGGTTTTAAATTCTACGATTTCATAAGTGTAATCTTTGATTACTAAAGTTTTAGTCCTTTATGAAACCTCTTAAAATTAGGTTAAAACCCATATTGACAAATGTTGTTGTTAGCTAGTATGGTGAAATCATTTTGAAAATCTTAAAAGAAAAACCCATGAAGTCTATACGAATAAAAACCCATTTAGATATTTCAATTATGTACCCATTGGGCACAAAAAATTTGACAAACAAAAAATAAATTCAAAAGGACTTTTGAATACAAGGTTCAATTTTGACCTTTCAAAAGTTCATAACTACCATTTGGTTAAAGTTTCACAAAAAAAGATTTCACATTTCATTTTATGATTTCATTTTTCAACCTATGCTTAGTCATTAAAATAATTTGGAGCGAAATTCAATATGAATTCTTGAATTTTTTAACAATCCAAGCAATTGATCTATCCATATTTTTTATTTCAAAAGTCCACTATTCATAACGAATGCATTATTTTCAAAAAATAATTGTTCAAATGTTTTTATAATCAAGTTGTTGGTTTAGAATGAATCATCATTTAATACATTTAAAATTAAATTAGTCACCATTTAAACATAAAAACTTTGTAAAAATGCCTATTATGACTTCAAAAATGAGCCACCATACCTTGCATTCACCCAACCTTAAATCTTTTGCTCTATCTTTCTTCACATTCTTGCACTTTATAACCACACCTCCTTTCTTCTTTCAACTTCTTTTCATGTTTCCATCCCAACCATGGTGATTATTACCACATTTCGCCAATTCATACCTCCACAATTTATAAATTTCATTAAATAAGGGTAATGCTTTGGAAAGGAATCCCAAAGGGGAGGAGGCAAAAACAGCCCCATCACATTGATAATGTTTTGGAAAGGCAATTACCAACAATACAATTTTGACCAGCTAAGTTGGGTATCACAACATTTGATTAGTGTGCTACTTTGATTACTTTGGGTACTTAATTCTATCTAACACATTGCTAATCATCCAATCATTTTCATGTGTGATCTTTGTGTTAAAATTTGAAAATTGCATGAAGAAGATAGATTGAAATGTTGCAAATTTTCTCAATAAAACAATAGAAGATTGAATTAAGCTCTTTTCCCCTGCCCAAAAATATCTTCAATACACAAACCATCCATAGACAAATACTTCCAAAAAGGTTATGTTTCCCAATTTGTTCCCTTGACCCAAAAGATCAAATCTCTTGTACATATACTAGCATTTCCACATTCATCTTGGTTGAATAGTAGAACGATCAACAATATTTGCATTTATACTTAGAGCATTGCCATTGGTTCTTGTAAAACACATTGAACCGCATTAATTGGATCAAGTAGATCAGTGAGATTCAAAAATTCATTGTGAAGAGCTAGTTTACTTGAACCCACTCCCATTATCTAGGGCACCTCTGAGTAGAAAACATGGTATCAATGTATTTTTACTATTTTTTATTAGTCAATCATAATGATTGGCCCAAGTGGTGAGACTTAAACAATCTCTCAGTTAATATTGTGCACTTTTTCAAAGTAATGAATGGGGTTGGGGAAGTTTATACAACTTCTAACCCCTGGAAGTTTGGATGTGGTAAATACTATTCATGATGAAATTGTGATTGCTAATGGTGATGCTCTTACATGTAAGAATTTCCAAGTCTATTACACTAATATTGAAATTGCAATCCTAGTTCAACAACTTGAGCTTCATGATGCTGATGCTACTTTGCTTTAGTTGCTGGCTTGAATCAATTGAATTATTTTATTTGCTCTCCCAAGGAAAGATGAACAATGTAGTGTTCACTTGTTCGCACATTTTTAGGGGCATTTCCTATTTGAATTGTTTGATGGTTTGGAAGGATGAACCAATTCTCTTGCAAAATCAAGTTGTATTCACAAGCACCAAGAAGCCATGAGCTACAACAAAGACATTACACAACCAATTGCTTGTTAGAGGTTGATTTGCTGAAGCTTTGGAATCATGAATAGACAATTGATTGTCCTTCAATCAATGCAAACAATCAAACCACACATGAACTCTTGTCAAGACTTTAAAGACAAACTGATTGTTATCAAACAAAACAACATGACTAATACTGATTGAATATATTGTGCAACCATGTCATGTGGATTTTATTCATGATCAAATTGAAACATGGTCAAAATCAAACAATGTCCATGACAGCTTTTGCTTCAATTCTCATGCACTCAAGAACTGAAATTGCTTTGATTGCCTCTTGTGCATGATCAAAATGTAATTGCTTGAAAGATGCAAAACAAGTAGAAGTTCTCATTCATTCTATGTATTTGAAAATGCTAAAAAACGTGACAATATCTCATGATTAGGGTATGGGGATAGACTTGTGATAGAAGAGGGGGCAACAATGGGCAAACAATAGTTCAGGACAATGCACACAACTTGTATAAATCCAATTAGCAACTATGCACATTCAATTATGAAGTAGGATTGCACCATAATGTTATGTGTGTTGTTATGTTTTATGCAGGATGTTCACCTCCCATGCTCGTAACTTCCATTCAATGGCGATCTGCAACAACAAAAAGCTCATAATATGACAATGAAAACAATGACATTTAGAAGAAGCTTTGGTAATTTAGTTGTGGGACTCACTATCTAATCAAGATTATTTGTTGAATTTTCTGGAAATTCACAACAATTTGTTATGAAAAGGAAGAAGATAAAGGGAAAATCACATGTATAATAAGGGGGGTTGTGAGGCATGCCCAACAGGAGTGGAAGCAGACAAAATATTCCTGGTTGAACTCAACCCATGTTGGAGTCATGACAGTAGAATGGGAGTGGAAGTTGGGCAGAAATTGCAGATCCCAACCCACCTGCAAATGCATGAAGGAGAGAAAGGCAGAACCACACTAGACGGCAATTTCTGTAAGGGAAAATCCTCATGAAACTTTGCAAGAGAGCTGGCATTAATGAATCAGATCATTGTAAATGATCACAATATCAGAATCAATGGATATACAATATAATAGAGTCAGTGCAGGAAAGTAGTCTGCAGCATTATGGTTTTGAATAGACGTAGCCCAGTAGCTGATCAGAGATAATCCTGCACACAAGGTGGCTTCTGATTTCTACTTGCCTCGGGGATGAGCCTAGAATGAATTTCTTTTCACTAAGTATCAAAGAAGGAACCTTCTTCTTCATCACAAATGTCAAGAGAGCTGACATAATCAGATACTTCATTAAGATCACCTTTGAAATTGCTTCAGGTAAATGGAAGTCACCCAGAAGTCGTGAGGATAATAAGCCAGATTTGTAATATTCTAATTTGCTAGGATTGCTCACCAAGCGGAAGACTCCCATGACTTGTGTGATTGTAAATCAGATAGCAACTTGTGACACAGAATCTGATTTTGACAACTGTTAGGCTGTCTCACAATGTAGATTTGGTCACCAAGTGTACTATTGTAAACATCTTGGTTCCGGTGCCATGTCCACAGTGCATGCGTCAAATTCACCACCTGTTTTGTTTCACATCCCATTTAAAATTTCAGAGTCAATGGCTTACATACACACATGAAAATATGAGCTAAAAAGGTAATCACTGCAACTTATACACTTTGACAGTATAATGTAAACCAATTGTACATGTATCTTGTCTCCTTAGCCATCATTGCTGTCAGTTTGAGCATCTAGTCTTGGAAGAGAATCAGTACTACATCAGGTAGCCCAACTGTAGTCCACAATGATTTCAGTGAAGTTCAAGTTTTTGTTTACCTCCAAAATGCCATGGCCAAAGCTACTTTCTCGGAATGCACTCCACTCAGGTTGCTGGTCCCAGCAGTATTTACCAGCAGCAGGTCCTGATGAGAAATTGAAGGGGCAGATTCCGCCATAGTCAGGAATGTTATCAGTAGGGCTGGGGCACTGGCCTACATCATCAGCATGTGAAATATCAATCTGCTCAATGTTGCCACCATCTCCCACTGTTAAGTATAGAGGAGCACATGCATCTAGAGTGTAATTGTAGACTCTATTGCATCGCTCATATGCATGTACCTGCAAGATTCAAGGCACTGATAATAAGTATTAGATAGACTGCCAATTTGTGTCCACCCATCAGAAGGAATGATACATAACTTCTTTATTGGGGCACCACAATGTTCCCAGTAGAGAGGTTGTTTGACAAGACAATAGGAGTATGGACAAAAGGACAAGGTAATCAAATTTATACTTGGCCTTCTTTCAGAAGGGCATGTACATGCCCCTGGGAAGTCATTAGTTCAATTGTGGTGTGTATTTGGCAATTCTGTTTACTTCATGTTTGTAGTTTCCATATAATCAATCTTTTAGATCTAGACAATGGTCATTTGGGCAGTAATGCATTTGGACTGAATTTTTGCATTCTAAGGACAGTTGCAATGGAATTTTTTAATCCAGTAGCTTTCTGAGCTATCAACTGGAGAAAATATTATCTTTCTTTTTGCTTCTCTTCATGACACCTTTTGTTGGACTTAGCTATGACAAGGTGAAAAAGCATGGCACTTACATGACCAGAGAAAACAATGTCTACTCTGTATGAATACAAGAGATCCTCCATCTGCAGCCTCATGCACTCAACTTCCCGATAGTGTGAGCTATAGCTGTTGTACCATGGAGGGTGCCATGCTGCAACAAGCCATGGAGTCACAGTGCGGTCAACGTTGGCCAAGTCTTGCACCAGCCAATTGTATTGTGCTCCTGCTCCCCATGATCCCAGCTCATGCTCATCATCCTCTCTTGGCCTTCAGTAAATTCAATCTTTTGTTGTCATGCAAAAGACCTAATTGCTAAATAACAGGGTATGTTTTCCAATGAGGCTTGCAAACATGAAGTACTCATATTGACCCTATTGTTGACTCACTGGTTGCAGTGTTGAGGTACAACATGCAGCTCAATACCTCAAGAGAGAATACATCTCCACTATTAAAGGTCTCAAAATCCTGCACAGGTTTCCTAGCATAATTTTTCTGCAATCTGGAGAATCCAAGGTCAGGCTCACCTGCCCTATTGTAATCAACATAGCCTCCAAGCATAATGAAATAAATACCACCAGCAGTGAAGGAGTAGTACAGATTGTTGTTTGATCCACTCTCTTCTGAAGGAACTGAAAAACGTGACTTGTAAGAAATGAATGTGGCTCCTCCTACTTGAGCTTCAATCTCATGATTCCCCTCAATCACCATCATGGGCACTTTTGATGTCAATGGCTGCATAAATCTGCATCCTCAGAGCAGGACAACTAAGAGTTAGGTTGAAAAAGCTCTTTATATATGAAGCAGGATATTGTGTGATCAAGCTCCTCCACTTTGAGCCCACTTATCTATCAAGTCAATATATGTAATACAACACCTACTATCTTCAGAGTACAAAAGCCTCCGAAAAATTGTGCCAAAGCTAAGCCAGAATAAAAAGAGTACCTGCCCCAGTTGTCCCAATGAGGCTGGTATGTCTCTCGGGTTGGTGCTGTAGGAAATGAGCATGAATAACAGGCAGCACTTTCACCAGTTGTCAAGTAATTGTTGGCATAGGACAAGTCTCCAATCACCAAGAGGATTGAAGGGTCATTAAGTATGATGTGGTCAAGTGTGGCACTTGAGTTTTCTGTGAGCCCTATATCTCCTACAATTGCAACTCTACTTGGGTATGAAGCAGGGCTGGGGAGAGGAAGAGTTGTGAAGGAATACTCTTCGCTCATCTCACCCAGTGAAGGGTCTCCACAAACATAGAAGTACTGTGTGCTGGGTGCCAGATCTGTCAATGAAATAGTGGGAAACATAGCAGAGGAGATAAGAATTCTGATGTCCATGTCAAGTGATGACTATGAGTACCACACTCATATGTTCAACCCCAAGTTCTGCTCAGATAACTTGGTGTCAGTATGTGTGTCCAGTATAAGCAAAAAAACACACATACTGTTCAAGAAGTCTGACAGAGAATCAATTCACTCTTAGAAGTTTTGTACATGGATATGGCCTGCAAATTGCACCTAGATATCATATGGCAAAGGTTGAACCTCAGTTCATAATGCTACACACAGTATGATACACTGAAAGCAACCAAAACATTTCCACGGCTCAAGTGACAATTGAGAGATGGGTTTCACCAATATATATATATAATATATATCCAAGTACTCAATACTCTTTGCACATTGCAAGGGACGAAATCTTCACCTGTGAGGCGAACATGGTGGATAATGCCAGAGGTATAATTGAGGAGTCCCGGAAAAGGATATAGCTGGCTATATACAAGTGATGTACCCACAGCCGAAAGGTCATAATTTCCAGATGTTGTTCCATACTGTACCACACTGGCCACAGTAGTAGGGTCCAAGGGGGTGACCTCTGGGGCTAGTTGAGCATTTCCTACAATCCAAACCAAGCTTTGAATTGATTTCTTTCACCATTGATTTCTGTCTGTCCCAAATTCTCATCATAACAGTGGACATTTCTCAGAGGAATTCTTAGAGCAGTCCTTCTTGTTATCCAAAAGCTTTTACTTTCCTTTTTCATATCTTGGATGCATAGACAAAAAGGGTAAAAGGGTAGGCGAGACATGCCTGTAATCCATGTGATCCACATGGCATCTGGTGTTGAAAGTGCCAAAGAAATCTGTTCAGGAAAATTCCCGCTCACTTGCTTAACGATGCGGGGATCATCTTGCGACAAATCACTGCTGCCTTGTCGCAGAGATGGATCAAATTTTACGGTTACAGGCTGAAATGGACCTTCCAACGTCGTAGGAATGCTTGCAGCCGCGATTCTTACAGCTACTATCAGAATTGCTGAATAAAGCCACCACCAGCTGGACGCCATCATCGCCCGTGAACCTTGAATCTCTCTCTCTCTCTCTCTCTCTCTCTCTCTCTCTCTCTCTCGCTCTCTCTCTCTCTCCAGAAACCGTCTCCGATTCTACTACATACCACCCCGCCGCAACCCCCGTTGCGTGTGTTTGTTGTTTGTCTCTCTTCTTCCTTCAAAGAAAAGCATTGTGATCTCACAAAAGATATAACGACAGCCGCACTTCAAAGACCAAAGGAAAAGCTTGCTTCTTGATGTAAAAGAGTCATAGTTTCAAGTGCTCCTATGGCGACCATGACTTGGCCTGGACTCTGCAATCATCTCCAAGCAAAGTACGATCTGGCATGATAGGTGTTAGAATATGCTTCAGATGAAGGCAGGGATATTCATGTGGAGCATATTCCGGACATGTCAAACGGATCCGGAAGTATCGTAAGTTCACAGCAAGTCATCCTTGTGCTCCTGCTGGATGGTGTTTTGAACGCAAAAGTGCTGGCGGATTCAACCAGGGTCTAGTGGATTCTTTGTAACGCGGAAGGTGAATCAGACGCCGCTATTGATGATGGCTCCTGAGAGGTCGTGTTGCAGAAGTGGCAGGAGGGATTGCCCTCAGATATCTGGTCGCTGGGGTTTACCCTGGTGGTAGTGATTGCACTCTGACTTGAAGAAGACGGCAGGCATGTTGTTCATCAACAGATCATCACCCACAGTGGGTTGTAAGTCTTATGCCTTTGTGGGGGAATAGGTAGCTTGGTTGACATGAATGCAAAATGCGAGGGAGCATTGAGCATGCTTATCGAGAATGAATTCCCAACAACAAGATGCGCCACCTTCAGATTTGGTCGGTCACTTGGAATGCTATCTTGGAATGCCATGATATCCGGACATGTGAAATGCATGTAAGGGTAGAAGGCACTGGACCTATTTTGACAAATTTGCAACACCACAGGTGTATGTGATCAAACTCTGTTACCTTTGTGGGGGTGGTGAATTCATATATGCGAGCATTGTTGCGCAGGTGTCCCACATGAGCAGATCATTGAAAGTGGATGGGATTTTGATTTCTTTTCTGGGGGAGTAGCTTGGTTGACATGTATCCAGAATTGTAGGAGTGTTGGAGATGCTTGGAGGATGCTCATGAAGATGCCATCTCCCTATGTGGTTACTTCGGACATGTGAAATGCAGGCAAGGGCAGAAGGCACTAGAACTATTTTCAACAAATGTAGCTAAACTCTGTTACTTTTGTGATGGTGCTGAATGCACACGCCATGCACTTGAAGAGGGTAGGTGTGCTCACAAGCAGATCATTGAAAGTGGATGGGATTCATATGCCTTTCTGGGGAATAGCTTGGTTGACATGTATCCAAAATGTGGGAGTGTTTAAGATGCTTGGAGGATGGTCATACAGATGCCATCTCCCTGTGTGGTTACTTTGGATATGTGAAATGTGGTGGGCAAGAGCACAAGGCAGTGGAACTATTTCAACAAATGCAACCTAAAGGTATGCAGCCAAAGTCTGTTACTTTTGTGGCAGTGCTGAATGCCTGTGCCATTGTAGTTGCACTGGAAGAGGGTTAGGTGTGCTCAATAGCAGATCATGAAAGTGGATGGCATCAAATGTCTTTGTGGGGAATATATTGCAAAATGTGGGAGCATGGACTTGCAGAGTGTTCACCAAGATGCCATTCCCCAAATGTGGTTTCTTGGAATGACATACTTGGAGGATGTGTCTCATCCATGGGCTTCGTAAGGAGGCTCTTAAACCGTTTGCACAGATGTGTCAAGAAGGTATAGCCATGTAATATCACTTCTGTTTGTCTTCTATCAAACAACTTGATGGAAGACAAACTTCTGCAACTTGTAGTCATGCAGGTTTGGTGGATGAAGGCATGTGCTGTTATGCTTCAATGATCACAGTTTGCATGAGTTCTGCAAAATTGGAATAATATAGCTGTATGGTTGACCTTTATAGTCATTCTACAGCAAGTGGAGAATATATGAAAAGGTGATGCCATGCGAACCATATATGAAACACTTTGCTCAGTGCGTGCAGAATTCACAGTAATATAGAGATGGGAGAACATGTTGCTAAATGTAGGCTTGAATTGGGCCTTGAAAATGTTGCAGGTTATGTGCTACTATCAAACATCTATGCTGCTGCCAGCAGCAACAGCAACAGGCACCTTTGAGAATGTTGAACAACAGAGAAAAGAAAAAGGTTTGAAGAAACCTCAGTAGGGTTGCACCTGGATTGAAGAGAATAATGAGGTACATGCATTTGTAATAGATTATCAAGACCACCCTTAGATGATTGAAATCTGCACAGAACTCAAGAGATTGTCAGGGCTCATGTATGATGCAGGGAATACATGCCACATGACATGGAAGTTTAACTTGTGTCACCATAGCCAGAAACTGGCTATTGCATTAGGGCTCATCAAATTCTGGTACTCCACTCTGAATAATAAGAAACCTGCAAGTTTGTGAAGATTTCCACACTTCCACAATGTTCATATCAAGAATAGTCGCAAGAGCAATCATGGTGAGGGATGGCAATTGCTTTCATCACTTCAACGATGGTGTTTGTTCTTACATGGACTATTGGTGATGCCAGCCGTCTGTCTTGTCAACCATTACATTGGGTACAGTTTGTTTCTCGCATGTCTAGTGGTGTTATAACACTGCCATGGGTGGACACTATTGTCAGATATGGTACCATTGAAAATGTGGCCATAGAATAGGCATAAGATGGGTACCCATGCATATAAGGTGACCTCCAAATCAACTAGGAAATTTTTCCAAGTGATATTCATGCATATAAGGTGGCCTTCAAATACACTAGGAAATTTGTCCAAGTGCTTTTATGGTCAGTAATATACATGGTGATGTTGAAGGTCCCTAAACATGTCTATGATGCTTATAAAACCCTTCCTCAATTTTTGGTTTGGTCTTGTTTATTGTAGGGTTTGCATTCCTCTTTTTTGTGCTTATTGTTTTGTTGTTGTTATGTTCCACTACAATGAACATAAAAAAGAACAATACATGAAAAACAAACAAGGCAAGCTACAACCAGCTGGAACAACAAAAGGTGCACTACACAATTCCACCATGTCCAATGGAAGCACAACATCTAAAGACAAAGAGTTAGTCACAAATATTTTTTTAGAACACTTATGGTGGATGGGCACAATTCCCAAGAACATCAAGATTGAGAAAAATCATTCATTGATATTTGAGTGGCAAAAGTGCTCGAACAATGAGCATAATTAGCACTAGGAACATATATAGTAGTGATGCAATTGCCATCACTTGTAAAGGAATGTGTGTTTAGGATCAGAATTGGAAATTCAGATCATGATTGATTTTTTTGTTACTAAACATGTTACTGTCATAATTAAAGTTTTTGTGGAAAAGTTGAAAACAATGAAGTTGGGAATGCAATTGAAAGCATGAATCAATCAAAGATGATGATGCACCTTTAATTTCAACTACCTCTAAGATTTAAAAGATTAACATGGAATAACTGATCAAATTATAATTTTATTAAGTTGATATAAAACTACCAATTTTATACAACTTAGCATTAGAACATGGAAGAAATGGACTCTAAACAACAAATGACATGAGCCCTATTTTATTTGCTTACACCAAATAGGTGATATGCAAACCCAAATATCATAAGACAACAATAATTATCAATAGAAAATCTAAGAGATCTAAAGCGGGTTTACTATTGGTGGCAATTGCAATATTGTTTCTTTTCAACTTAGAATGGAAAACCTTTATGTGGACTTTGAAGCAAAATTGAGACACTTGCATGAGGGAAAGGGATTGAAAGAGCTTGACCTTAATATGTTAAACATTTTAGCACAAAATCATGATGATTGTTTGAACAAACAAGTTGATGATTTTTTTTTACTAGCCAATAGAGTATGCTTTTTAAAGTGTTTGCAAATACAAAAGAAAAAATAATTCACATTTTTAGGGTTATCATGTTTCAAAATAATGTAATTTGATACAAGTGGAACACAAATTATGAACTCCAAAACTATTTTGCAACAAAAAACCATGTTCTATACATGCAATAATTCTTTTCATATCAACAAAAAAAATTTGTTACACTCAACCTTTATTTTTTTGGGAGGGTGATTTGTCACTATTTTTTAACTTATAAATTTGACACTTATGTTTTGTGGAAAAATGCCCTAATTCACCACATTCTAGGGAAAAACTAATTTCAATATCATTGGATTTTTGCAATAGGTTCCAAAAAGTAGCTAAAATGTAAAATATATTCCTAGAAAAATTCATATCTAGCCTATAGCCCAATTTGGCTAATTTTATTGTAAGCAATTTTTAATTTGGCTACATCATAAAATTGAAAGAAAAAAAAATCAAAATTGAAACATTTTACAAAATTTGATCCAAATTAAGTTCTCCAAACCTTAATCCTCCACTTTATTACAAAAAACTTCCAACTAGGTTGACCTTTGATATGAGTCAAAAATATCATCCTAGTAAAAAATATGAGTAAATTTTCTTTTGTATTTGCAAATACCTTACAAAACATACCTTTTTATTTGTTAGTGTCAAAGGCAATATACAAATCTATAAGGTCCCTTTAAAGTGGCAAATTCAAATTATGTTGATTTTTTATGTAAGGTAAATGCACATGACATGAAAAACTATATTGTTCTTAGGCTATCACCTTCAATAACATAACCCCAAATAACATAGGCCCCTCTTTGATGAGTGTATAGAAATAATATAACTATCATTGTTAATAAGTGACGCGCTCCTAAGTCCCTTGTTGAACCCACTTGAGGGTCCAACTATGTAGAGTTGCGGAAAGTTGGGACTTGGGGGCCGCTCCCGACTTCCAACACAAAAAGGGGGTAGAGGGGCGTGCTAGAAGTCCCGGGATTAGACTAGGAAGAGGGACTAGATTATCAAGCTTGAATCTGCATCCAAAAACCAACCACAAAAGGTTAGTTAGCATTCGGGAACACCCTTGGGTGTTGGGACAAGCCACGGGCACTTCGACACACAAGACTCACCACAGCCCGGACTCGAGGGAAGCCACCACCTTCCCCCATATAATATTTTCTATAGCTCTCCATCGAAACTACATCCAAATGGCATTTTTTTCCCGGGACTCCCAAGGAGGAGTCTCGAAATTGTTCTGGGTTAGAGTGTTGGGACTTTGGGAGCTCATATCTCCCGACTCCAACCTCCGATTGGAGTGAAGTCTAAACCAAAGTTGTAGCTCTCTTTGAGAGCTTTCCAACACCATGTCGCACTCCTTCAGCTGACGTCGGGAGGAGGTCGATTCCCGACTTTTAGTGGCCGGGAGTCAAACTGCCAGTTTGACTCCCGGCCCTTCTTTTGCCCATAACTTGGGCTGAAAATGTCCAAATGACACATTCGAGGCCATTTTGAGCATCTACACTTCAAGACCTTTTCACTGATAT
>Ga0209611_10010132_pt1 | contig 13976 bp, 11 predicted proteins | sample S1TSphgellanicum_3_FD_187693 | JGI IMG/M metagenome (GOLD analysis project Ga0209611, IMG submission 187693) | Host-associated microbial communities from peat moss isolated from Minnesota, USA - S1T2_Fc - Sphagnum magellanicum MG (SPAdes) (version 2) | ecosystem: Host-associated > Plants > Peat... | reverse complement strand
CATCCCCGCCAGCTGCTGGTCCCCGACGGCCGTGAAGCCGTATCGCGTCGGGTCGGTCGCGTACCATGCACTCCGCGCGAACGTCAGCACCGCCGCGTAGCCCCCCATGATCGTGACGAGCCCCATCAGGTAGAGGATCGCCGCGCCGTCGCCGAGCCGGCGGTGGCCGACGGTCTGGCAGACCGGCCACCAGAAGAGCGTCGCCGTCAGCAGGTAGCTCGCGTGCTCGGCGGCGTGGGCCGCCTCGTGCGCCGAGGCCCAGCGATAGCACGCCGGAATGTGCCAGACGATCAGGGTGCCCAGGTGGAGCAGCCACGCCGTTGCCGGTGCGGTCAGTCCGGCGAGTGCCCACGCGAGTCCGCGTCGCTCGGCCCACCACCGCCCGAGCGGAATCCGCCAGCGATCGGGGATCGCCCAGAGCATCGCGACGACCGGGCGGCCGAGGACGAGCATTGGCGCGGCGACGCTGATCAGCAGCAGGTGCTGCACCATGTGCGCGGAGAAGAGGGCATCGGTCCACGGGTCGGCGGCTGGCGCGAGCGCCGCCGCCAGCACGATCGACCCGCCGGCGAACCACCAGATCGCCGACGACCTGACGCCATGACCGCGGCCGGCGCGCGCCCAGACTCGTCGGACACCAATGGCGTAGACGGCCGCGAGCAGCGCGGTCAGCCCGATCGCCAGCATCGGACCGAGCACCCGTCGCTCCCTGGCGCGATCACTAGCACGCGCCCGCCAGCACGGACGCGATCGCGTTGAGCACGATGCCGAAGAGGAAGAGCAGACTGGCGAGCATGCCCGCATACGCCATGAATCGCGTGCGCCCCTCGCCGACCTCCAGGAGTGCGGCGTGGCTCGACGGAGTGACCTCGTCGCGTGTCACGCGCCACGCGTGGAGCGCCGTACCGTAGGCGGCGATGGCGATCACGACTGCCAGTACGGTCGTGATGGTGATGACCGGCGCGAGGGAGTGCCCGAGCGGCGTCGCGTGCGGCGTGCGGTGCGGGTAGCAGGCGTGTGCGGCGAGCGCATACTGGATCGTGAGCTGGAACGACCACGCGGCCGGCGCCCCGGCCAGCCCAAACCAGAGGGCTCCGAGCGAGACGAGGTCTCGCGCGGGGGCCGGATGACCCGGCGCCCGCGGCACTGCCGACGCGGCCGTCATCTGTTGAGCACCGGCACGAGGTAGAGCGACGTGAAGACCGCCAGCCAGACGACATCGACGAAGTGCCAGTAGAGCGCGGCGTTGCTGACATAGCCGTGGCGTCGCGCCGTGAACGCGCCGCGCCATGCGCCGACCTGGACGACGACGAGCATCAGCAGCCCGACACAGACGTGGGCGACGTGGAATCCGGTGATCGTGAAGAAGAGCGAGCCCCAGAGGCTGCCGGACGGCGTGACGGTCTGCCGCGACCACTCGACGAACTGCACCGCGACGAAGAGCGCGCCGAGCGCGGTCGTCAGGGCCAGTCCCGCGCGCAGTTGTCCGATGCGGCCCCGCTTGATGCCGGACTCGCCCCAGATGAGGAGCGCGCTCGACGCCAGCAGGATCCCCGTATTCGGCAGCGCCAGGTGCAGCGACACCTGCGCATCGTGTGGCGGCCACGTCGTCGCAAACGCGGCGAGATACCAGTACGAGAAGAGGAGATAGCCGAAGAAACACGCTTCGGTCGCGATGACGAGCCGCATCGCCCATCGGCCGGACGCATGCACGGCGTCCTCGCTCCCTCGCGCCCCGGCGTCCGCGCCGCCGATCGTCTGCAGGCGTGCGGTCGTCATGTGCGGCGCCTCACGCGTCGCTCGTCATCGGAAGGCGACGATCGGACCCGGTCGGCTCCGCGCGCGCCGGCTGCATCGCGGCGGGCGCGAGCCAACCGATGATCGACGCCACCGTGAGGGCGACGCCGATGAGCGACCACGTCCACGCGGAGAAGACGAGGGCGAGACTGACCCACGCGAGCGCGATGGCGAGCAGGAGCGGCCACGGCGAATCCTCGGGCATTCGCAGGATGGCGACCGGCTCGCCGTCCAGCGCATCGGTCCCGACCGTCTCTCGGCCGTCGGCGAGGACCGGGCCGGCATCGAGCACGCTCGCCGGGCGTTCGCCGAGTCGCGACTCCCAGAGCGGATACGGACTGCGCACGGTCGGAATGACCGCGAAGTTGTACGGCGGCGGCGGGGAGGAGACCGACCACTCGAGCGTCGGCGCGTCCCACGGGTTGTCGCCGGCGATCGGCCCGACAGAGCGGCTGCGGACGACGTCGAACAGGAAGAGCAGGATCGACGCGGCGAAGGTCGCCGCGCCGATCGTGATCAGGAGGTTCGAGGTGTCCCAGCCGAGGCCCGACGCGTAGGTGTAGACGCGACGCGGCATGCCGAGCATGCCGGTGATGTGCATCGGGAAGAAGGTGAGGTTGGCGCCGATGAACATCAGCCAGAAGACCCAGCGGCCGATCCGCTCGCTCAGCATGCGGCCGGTCATCTTCGGGATCCAGTAGTAGAACGCGCCCATGACGGGGAAGACGTTGATGCCGACCAGCACGTAGTGCAGGTGGGCGACGACGAAGTAGCTGTCGTGCAGCTGCTGGTCGAACGGCACGGACGCGGTCATCACGCCGTTCACGCCGCCGATGACGAAGAGGATGATGAACCCGCACATGAAGAGGAACGGCACCCGGAACTGCGGGCGCCCGTGCCAGATCGTCGCCAGCCACGCGAAGACCGAGACGCCGCTCGTCAGCGAGATCGTCATGCTCGCGGCACTGAAGAACGACGTCGACATCTGCGGCAGCCCGGTCGCGAACATGTGGTGCACCCACACGCCGGATCCGAGCATGATCGTGGCGATCGTCGACAGCGTGACGAACGTGTAGCCGGCCAGCGGGCGCCGGCAGAACGTCGGAATGATGTCCGACGCGATCCCGATCGCCGGCAGGACGACGATGTAGACCCACGGGTGGCCGAAGATCCAGAAGAGGTGCTGCCAGAGCATCGGCTGCCCGCCGTTGGCCGCGTCGAAGAAGTGCGTATGGACGTGGCGGTCGAGGTAGAGCAGCACGCAGGCCACGGTCAGCGCCGGGACGAAGACGACGGCGGCAATCGACGACGAGAGGGTCCCCCAGAGGATCACCGGCAGCCGGTTCACCGACATCCCCGGCGCCTTCATGCAGAAGAACGTGCCGATGAAGTTGACCGCGCCGACCGTCGTCGAGAATCCGAGGAACGTCAGGCCGACGGTGTAGAAATCGATGTTGAGCCCGGGCGAGTACGTCGCCCCGGTCATCGGCACGTACGCAAACCACCCGCCGTCCGGCGACTGGCCGACGAGGACGCTGGCATAGATCAGCAGCCCGGCGAGGAGATACGTCCAGTAGGAGAGGGCGTTGACGCGCGGATACGCCATGTCGCGGGCGCCGATCATCAGGGGCCAGAGATAGTTGCTGAATCCCGAGAGCACGGGCGACGCATAGAGAAAGAGCATCGTGACGCCGTGCATCGTGAAGAACTGGTTGTAGGCCTCGGGGCTCAGCCAGTGCGTGTCGCCGTGCGTCAGTTGCGCGCGCATCGCGCCCGCCTCGAGCCCGCCGACGAGCAGAAACGCGAACGCGGTCACGAGATACCGGATGCCGATCGTCTTGTGATCGACGCTCGTCAGGGTGCCGAGCAGTCCCGGGGGCGTGCGCCAGATGCGATCGAGGGTCGCGACCGGTGCGTCCGCTTCGGCGGTCTCCGCAACCACGGTGGCCATCGCTCGGTGTCCTAGCGGAGGGTTTCGAGGTAGGCGATCACGGCAGCCCGTCCCGCCAGCGGGATCGGCTCGGCGGGCATCCCGATCCCCGGCTTGAGCGACGGCGCATCGACGACCCAGCGCTCGAGATTCGCCGGCGTGTTGTCGAGCAGGCCCGCCCCGATCATCCGGCGCGACGCCAGATGCGTCAGATCGGGTCCGATCCGACCGAGGTTGTCAGTGCCGGCGATCGCGTGACAGACCGCGCACTGGTGCCCGGCAAATCCGGCTTGGCCGAGGCGCGCCAGCGAATCCGTCGGCGGCGAGGCCGGCTCGCGCTGGTGGGCGAGCCACGCCTGGAAGGCCGCGGGCGACTCGGCGACGACGACGAAATTCATCTGGGCGTGTTGCAGGCCGCAGTATTCGGCGCATTCGCCGCGATAGACGCCCGCCGCTCGCGCCTCGATCCACATCGTGTTGGTCTGCCCCGGGATCAGATCCGTCTTGGCGGCGAGCTGCGGCACCCAGAAACTGTGGATGACGTCGGCCGACGAGAGATCGATCCGCACCGCCCCACCGACCGGGACATGGATCTCGTTGGCCGTCAACACCGTCAGGTCGGCGGTCGCGCCGCGGTACCGGATCTCCCACCACCAGCGGTGCGCGGTGACCTCGATCGTCGCGACCGGCGGTGTCGGCGGCGAGGCGACCGCCCGGCCGGTGAGGACCGTGGCGACGAATGCGCCAAGCAGGATGAACGCCGGCACGACGAGCCCGCCGATGATGATCCAGCGGGTTGCCACCGCCGGTTCCGCGCCGCGCATGACGTCGGTCGACCGGTCTGGCCGCGGGCGGAGGAGCGCGGCGATCAGCAGGCCACCGATGATCACGACGATTGCGGCGGCGATGATCGTGAGCAGCCAGCCGAGTGACGCGATCTGACCGGCGCCGACACCGGCCGGCGAGAAGATCGACGGCGAGCCGTTCACAGGGCGACGGGGCGTGAAAGCGCGTCGGTCATGGCGAGACCTGGTTCGTCCCCTTTCCCTGCTCGCCACGCATCGGGGACGTCCCCGGCACCGGCTCGCGCCCGGCATCGCCGGTCTCGGGCTGGCGATTCGTCACGGCCGCGAGTGCGGGTGTGCCGTGGGCGGTACCGCCGACGACGGCGAGCGTGCGGACGTAGGCAATCACCTTCCAGATGTCGTCCTCGCTGAGCGCATCGCCCCACGCCGGCATCCCCTTGGCGCGGCCGCCGTAGAGCGTGTTGAAGAGGTCGACATCGTCGCCGCCGTAGCGCCACGACCCGCCGGTCAGCGGCGGACCCATGCCGCCCGTGCCATCGAAACCATGGCAGTACGCGCAGTTCATGTGGATGTAGAGGTGCTCCCCCTCGGCGATGGCGGCCGGCTGATTCGTGTACGGGTTGCGGATCGCCGCGCGCGTCGGATCGATGCCCTGGCCGGCGCGAGGGCCGGTCGTGACCCGGCGCATCGTCGCCAGATCCGGGAGCGTCGCCGTCTCGGCGCCAGTCGCGGCCCCGGTCGGCTGGCCGATCTGGCCGGCGGCGGTCGAAACCGTGCTCCTCGGCCCGCAGCCCACGAGCAGCGTGACCACTGCGACGAGGCGCGCCGCGCCGCGTCGAGCGCCGTCAGTTCGCCGCATGGGGGCCCTCCGGTGCGAGTGCCAGCAGCGGGACGTGGTACGACTTGAGGATCGCCGTGATCTCGTCGCGCCGACGATCGAGGACGCGTTGCACCGCGGTCGCCTCGTCGCTGTCGGCCGGCGGGAGACCGACCGCGAGGTCAAACGGAAACGATACCCCTGGTCCGTCGACCGAGGGGGCAACCGGCGTCACGCGCAGCGCGACCGGCTCGCGCGATGCGGTGTAGCCCGCCATCGGGCCCCAGGCGATCGCCACATCGATGTCACCGGCGGCGACCGCGTCGATCAGGCGGGTCGGCGGCGATGGCGTGCCGTAGTCGCCATAGATGCTGTAGGCGACGACGTTGTCGATGATGCCGCGGCGGGCGAGGGCGTGCGACGGCGGCGGGTTGGATGACCCGCCGGTGAAGTGCAGCCCGACGCGCCACGTGCGAAGGCGGGGATCGTCGAGCGATCGGATCGCGTCCTGTCGATCGGCGCGCGTGACGAAGACGTACGTCGATCGATAAAACGGGCGCGTCGTGCGGACGCCGGGGAGTCCGTTCGGTACTCCGACGACGAGGTCGCAGACGCCCGCGCCGATCGTGTGCCGGATGAATCCGCGGCGTTGAGGATACCAGATGTACTGCAGCGACCGTCCCAGGTCAGCGGCGATCAGGGCGGCCACCTGGTTGTCGAAGCCCTGCTCCTCCCGGTCGGAGAACGGCATGTTGTTGGGATCCGCGCAGACGCGGAGCGTTGCGCTCAGCGAGTGTGGTGCGGTCCGCGACAGCGAGTGCCCCGCGGCGAGCAGCCCGATCGCCGGCAGCAGGATCGTCAGCTCGAGCCAGCGGTGCCGGGCGATGTCGCCGAGCGGCACGGCCTCACGCGGCACGACATCACGCGGCACGACATCACGCGGCACGACATCACGCGGCACGACATCACGCGGCAGGCTACGGCGCGGCATTGGGCACCGCGGGTTGTGGCAGTGCGTAGACGTTGAGCGTCCCGCCCGGCGGCAGATACCCCTGCACGTTCTGCTGCGTGCTCATCGCGCCGCCAGTGCCGCTCAGGACGGCGACGTACTGCCGCCCGTCGGCGCCGCGATAGGTCATGGGGGCCCCGATGATGCCGGAGCTGGTGCGTGTCTTCCAGAGCAGCTTGCCGGTGCGGGCGTCGACGGCCTTGAACCAGCCGTCGATCGTGCCGTAGAAGACGAGATTGCTCGCGGTCGTCAGCACGCCGCTGTAGACGGGAAACGGCTCGTGAATCTCCCAGACTCGGCGGCCGGCGATCGCGTCCCAGGCGATGAACTCGCCGCGGTAGCCGCCTGGCGCCGGGTACCGCGTCATCTTCGCGCCCCAGTACGGCGTGCCGGCGATGAAACTCGACTCGTACCCCTCGTAGTCCTCGCAGAGGTGATTGACGGGCACGTAGAAGAGACCGGTCGCAGCCGAATACGCGGCCGGATCCTCATCCTTGCCGCCGAGATCCGGTGGGCAAATGTCGGTGACGTTGACCCCCTGCATCGTCCGCTTGTCGGGATTGACGATCGGCGTGCCGGTCGCCGAGTCGAATCCCGTCGACCAGTTCTGGTAGGCGAACGGCCTGGCGACGAGCACCTCGCCGGTGCGTCGATCCATCGTGTAGGCGTACGCGTTCCGATCGAAGTGGACGAGCAGCTGGCGAAGGGTGCCGTTGAACACGCGGTCGACGGCGATCCACTCGTTGACGGCGTCGTAGTCCCAGAGATCGTGCGGAGTGACCTGATACAGCCAGCGCGCTTCGCCGGTCGCCGGGTCGCGCGCAAAGACGGTGCTGCTCCACATGTTCGCGCCCGGGCGCTGGTCCTGGTTCCAGGGGCCGGGGTTCGACGTGCCGTAGATGATCGCGTTGGTTTCCGGGTCGTAGGAGACCCACGCCCATACGGTGGCGCCCCCGTGGATCCAGCCGTCGGGTGGCCAGCTGTGGAGCCCGAGGTCGACGCCACGGTCCTTGGCGTAGAAGGGACGCGTGTTCGCCGTGATCATCACGTCGTGATCGCTGCCGGTGTTGTACGCCTTCCACTTGAGCGCGCCGGTCCCGAGGTCGAGCGCGGCAATGAACCCGCGCTGGCCCATCTCGCCACCGGAGTTCCCGACGTAGACGGTCTGGTGGACGACGAGCGGCGCCATCGTCATCGTCATCCCGGTCTTCACGTCACCGAGTTTCGTCTCCCAGAGTTCGCGGCCCGTCTTCGCATCGAGCGCGATCGTGCGATTGTCGAGCAGGTTGTAGATCAACTTGCCGTCGGCGTACGACCAGCCGCGGTCGACGACGTCGCAGCAGGCGATCCCGATCGACCATGGGTCGGTGTTGGGGTGGAACGTCCACTTGATCGCACCCGTGACGGGGTCGAGCGCGTACGCATTGTCGGGGAACGGCGTGACGATATACAACGTCTGCCCGACGACGAGCGGCGCGCCTTCATTCCCCTGCAGCGTGCCGGTCGCAAACGACCAGGCAGACGTCAGTGATCCGACGTTGGCCGGCGTGATCTCGGCGAGCGGACTGTAGCGCGTCTGCCCGTAATCCTTGCCCTGCGTCACCCACTCGCCGTCGGCGCCGAGCGCCGCGCCGGGCACGAGGCCGCCGACGGCTCCGGCGGCGGCGGACGCTGGCATCACCTCGCCGGCGGTCGCGGTACGCACGAGGTCCGTCGCGTGTTCGGCGCGCCCGCGCTCACCGGCTTTGTCGCACGCCGTCGCGAGCCCGGCGACAGTGAAGGCCACTGCGGCGATGCAGGCCACTCGGCATCCGCTGGACGCGCGCCGGATCGATCCGGTCGGCTCGCGCATGATCGTGGCGCTCACAGCGGCGCCAGCTGGACCGCGATCCCGGCCTCGACAATCGCCGGCCGCGCGGTGTTGAGAAAGACGCGCTCACCGATCGGCACCTGATCGCCGGCAGATGGAACGCCGGTCACGATCTCGTCGAGGGTGACGAACCCCGAGATATTGCGATGCGTCCAGGTCTGCGCGGGGAGCCAGTTCAGAATGCCGACTTGCGCGGTCACGCCGACCTCGAGTTTGCTTGTGTATTCCTGGGTCGCGCTCGGCGTGGCCGCGGGGCTGAACAGATCATCGATATACGGGCCAATGCCGAACCAGCCGTGGGTATCGGTCAGGGCGAGCGCGGCGACGCTCGCACCGACCGAGAACGACGGCGAGTTGGCTCGCACGTTGCTCCCGAGCTCACTCGCGGTGTACTGGGTGTACGGATTGGAGCCGGCGCTGGCGTTGGGCAACCAGTTGAACGAGGCGAACAGGCCGACGCGGGGAATGAACGTGTGCACCGCGGCGTTGAAGAAGAGTTGCAGGTTCGCCTGCTGCGGGAGGCGACTGACGAGATTGGTCGTCAGGCTGCGCACCAGTGGACCGCCGAAGATGTTCGACCGATTGTAGCCGGCCTCGACCGTCAGTACGGGTTTGCAGACGACCAGTCGACATCGCGTGCGAAAGGCGGTGTGCGTGGCGGCGGCCTGCGCGCTTAGTCCAACGCTGGCGAGCGCGAGGGCGCCGAGTGGAACGGTGCCGAGCGCGACGGCGGCACGGAGCGCCCGCGCTGAGAATCGCTGTCGGCGGCGCGAGCCCGGCGCCACGACAGACCCGACCCGGCAATCCGGGACTGATCGACGTCCCTCCGACAATGACACCAGGGTGCTCCACCATGAGGTACGCGACGCGCCGGGGCCACCTCCGCAAGTGAAATGCCAACTTTAATGAGAGAAGCAGTTGCGGTTCCGCGTAAGCGGGCGCAGCAATTGCATTGGTGCCGATGAGGAGGATGCGCACGATGCGGTCGCGCGGCGTGGCGCCGTACACGCCAGCGTCCCTGACGCGAACGGCGGCGATGCTGGCGCATGGTATCTTCTGATTCCGAGCGGGACCGATCTCTCGCGTGGCCGAGTCGGCCACGCGTTCACTCAATGGAGCCGAGCATGGCGACGAAGCCCGACATGGCAAAGAAGTCCGACGCGACGAAGACGGGCGGCGCGGGGGACGCGGCGCGCCAGGAGCTGGTGGCGGGTTTGCAGGAGGATCTCGCCCGCGAATACAAGGCGATCATCCAGTACATCATTTTTAGCCAGAAGCTCGACAAGGCCGAGTACATGAGCATGGCGGAGCAACTCGAGGAGCACGCGCATCAGGAACTCAACCACGCGCTCGCCGTCGCTCGGCAGCTCGACTATCTCGGCGCGTACCCGGTCCACGAGCCGAAGCCGGTGGAAGTCGCGAAGGACAATGAGGGGATGCTGTGGGCCGATCTGCGCGCCGAGGACGACACGATCGCCAACTATCGGCAGCGGATCCGGCAGGCCGAGGCATTGGACGAGATCGCGCTCGCCGAAATCCTGCGCGGCATCGTGCGCGAGGAGCAGGACCACCAGATCGATCTGGCGACGGCGCTCGGCGTCACGCCGGACGCGAAGTACCGGAAGTAGTCGCGCGGGATCGCCTGGCGCGCTGGCAAGACGTCGGCTGGGTGCCGTCGAGTGCTGCCGTCGGCGCGTGATCGCCGGTCGTGACGCCGGCTGACCTTGGGGGACGGGTCAGCCGCCGACGACCCGAGAGGCGCGGGGCGGAATCGAACCGCCGAATAGCGGTTTTGCAGACCGCTGCCTTACCACTTGGCTACCGCGCCGGAGTCCGGGAAACGTAGGGGCGGCCCGGCGGACGAACAAGTCGCCGCGGCGCCTGCGCGCCCGGCGCACCACGACGAACAGATGCGATGCGACCGGCGGTCCGACAGGGATCACTCCCCACCGAACCGCCGGCCGATCACTCACTGAAATCCAACCGTGCCGTCCGTGCGGGCGCTCCTTCGAGCGCCGCGCCCGGCGTTATCGCACCTTGTGCAACTCCACGCGACGGTTCTGCGTGCGCCCTTCGACCGTCTTGTTCGAGGCGACCGGGTTGCTCGGGCCGAAGCCCTTCGCCGTCAGGTTGGCCTCGCGCACACCCTTGCTCACCAGGTAGTCGCGAACCGCGACCGCCCGCTGCAGTGACAACTGGGTGTTCCGCGCCATCGAACCCGTGTTGTCCGTGTAGCCGCGGATCTCGACCACGACGTCCGGGTTGCCATTGAGGCTCGCCGCCACGCGATCGAGGATCGTGTACGAGACCGGCAGGATCGCCGCGCGGTTCGTCTCGAAGTTCACGCCCTCGAGGACCAGGTCCGTCTTCTTGTCGAAGAGGACCGGGCAGCCGACGGCATCGACGGCCGTACCAGGCGGCGTGTTCGGGCAACGATCCTTCGAATCCACGACGCCATCGCCATCGCTGTCGCGCTGCGACGCCGAGCAGCCACGGGCATCGACCGGCTCGCCGGCCGGGGTGTTCGGGCAGGCATCGACCGAGTCCGGCACGCCGTCATTGTCGGCATCAGCCGGCGGCGGCGGCGGGGGCGGCGGCGGCGGGGGGGGCGGCGGCGGGGGCGGCGGCGGGGCCGCAGCCACGACCGGCTCCTCGTGATGATGATGGCGGAAGAAGAGCTGCAGACCCGCCTGCACGCCGATCTTCAGATGATCGCCACCGTCGAACTCCGCCGGCGTCGGGGCGTAGTCGATCGTGCCGTCGACGCGCAGACCGAGCCACGGCAGGAAGAGCGCCTTGAGGCCGACGTCGCCGCCGATCGCGTCTTCGCCGCTGTTCTGACTCGGGAAGCCGAAGTACTGGACCCGGGTGTAACCGAGACCGAGCAACCCCTCGACGCGATCAGTGCCGAGCGGCTGGTGATAGAGGACGCGGACGTGGAACGGCACGTACTGGCCGCCAGTGCCGGTGCGGTCGTGCGTGTTCGTCACCGACCCGTCGCCCTCGATCGAGAACCGGTCGGCGAAGAAGACGCCGAGCTCACCGCCGACGCCGATCTTGTTGCCGAAATTCTGCCCCGGCACATCGATGTTCGTGAAGCGACCGAAGCCGCCGAGCTCGACGGACCCGGCTTCCTGCGCGCGCGCCGTATGCGCGGCCACCAGTCCGATACCGGCTGTGGCGGCGCCGACGACGAGCGCGCGGCCCCATCTCTGACGGAGGATCTGCATGCGATACCCTGTTGAAAATGAATGTGAACCGGTGCCGACCTTGTGCAGGATTCGGCAGACCGGTCCGGTGTGAACTCACCGTCAGCGACGGAACGCAAGGAGCGGACCGCAGGCGACAGACGCAAGATGTTCACGGGACCGACGCAAATGCCACCCCAACCGTGCGGTTGACGAGGTCGCTCGCGCCGTCTATGGGCTTCCACGCAATGGTGCAATCGTGCGCATGCTCGAGCACGATTGCCCGGACGCGCGGACGTGTACACGCAGCTACGGCAGCGGCGGCAGCGTCTCCTCGATCACATCGCGCAGCGCGGCGTAGACCGTCCAGTCGAGCAGGCTGCCGGCGGAGTCGCGCAGATGATCGAGCGCATCCGTCGGCGTCCGCGGCTCGCGGTAGGCACGACGCGAGGTCAGCGCGACGAACGCGTCCGCGGCAGCGAGGATGCGCCCACCGATCGAGATCGCGTCGCCGGCGAGCGCCCGCGGATAGCCCGTCCCGTCCCAGTGTTCGTGATGGTCGCGAATGTAGTCGAGCACGACGCCGAGGTGGTCGAGCGGCGACAGGATCTCGAGCCCGATGCGCACGTGATCCTGCACGTGGTCGAACTCCTCGGGCGTGAGACGCCCCGGCTTGTTCATCACCTCGGTCCGGAGGCCGATCTTCCCGACGTCGGCGAGTCGCGCCGCCAGCCGCACGTGCTCGACGACTTCGGGCTCCAGCCCCATCGCCTCCGCCACGCTCGCGGCCAGCGACGCCATGCGCTGCGAATGCCCCATCAGATACGGGTCGCGCGCTTCCATCGCCTTGAGCAGCGCCTCGACCGTGGCGAGGGTCAGCGACTGCAGCGAGGCGTGCTCGCGCTCGATCGCGGCCGTGCGCGCGGCAACCTCGCGCTCGATCGCGTGCCGCGTGCGACGGATCGTCTGCTCCCGTCGCCTGAGCGCGCGCTGCACCGCGCCGCGAAGCGTCGTCGCCGCGACCGGCTTCGTCAGGTAATCCCAGGCGCCGGCCGTCAGGACCGCCGTCGCGGTGGCGGCGTCATTCGCGGTCGTCACCATGATGATCCCCATGTCGGGATCGACGTCGAGCGCGACCGGGACGAGCTCCACGCCGTCCAGCCCCGGCAACCGCACATCGCTGAGCAGCAGCGCGAACCGGCTCCGCGCCAGCAGCGCGAGTGCCGACTCGCCGCTCTCCGCACAGACGACCGCGTAACCCAGCGACTCGAGCATCTTCGTGAGCGCCGCCCGCACCAGCGCATCCCCATCGACGAGCAGGATCGGCAGCACGGCGGCATCGCGCGCGGGGGCCCGAGATGTCGCCATTGCGCCGTCGGCGCTCGTCGGCCGCCGCGTCGAGAAGTTCGTCAGCGTCGGCGTGACGATCGGCGTGACGATCGGCGTCCGCCGCCGCGAGACTGGCGCAAGCTGACCCGGAGTCGCGCCGCCGCGCGGGCGCGCCGATGACGCGGCCGGCTTGCCACCACCCGCAGCGCTGCCCGCACCACCCGACCCGAGCGGCTTCGAGCCGGATGCGGGCGTCGGCGGCGCCACACGCGGCGCGTGTTTTGGCGTCTGTCGTGACGGGCGCGCACGCGGCGCGCGTCGTTCATCGCTGGACATACTGATGAGGACGTCCTAACTGCCTCCGCGGCAACGTTAGAACGATTTAACCTGCCGTCCGACAACAAGATGCAAAGACCGGGAGGCAAACATCCAGCTAGTCCGCGACGCCACCCTCGGCGACCGGGCGCGCGACGATCGGCGCCGGCGCGATGGTGGCGCGAGCGCGCCATCCGTCGCCCGGCCACCAGTTCCAGCGCCCTGCCAGCCGCAGGACCGCCGGCCCGACCGCCAGTCGCACCACCGTGGCGTCCAGCAGCACCGCGACCGCCAGCGCAAAGCCCAGGATCTTGATCAACAGGAAATCGCCAAGCGTGAACGAGGCAAAGACCACGACCATCACGGCAGCGGCGCTCGTGATCACCCCCGCCGTCCGCGCGACGCCGTCTGCCAGCGCATCGACCATCCCGAGCCCCGTGCGATGCGCCTCGGCGACCCGCGCCACCAGAAAGACCTCGTAATCCATGCTCAGGCCGAAGACGAGCGAGAAGACGATCACCGGCACCGCGGGGAAGAGCCCGTCGACCCGCGTCGACACGCCCATCAGGCCGAGCCCGTGCCCGTCCTGGAAGACCAGCACCGTCGCCCCAAACGCGGCGCCGACCGACAGCAGGTTGAGCGCGACCGCCTTGATCGGGATCAGGATCGAGCGGAACCCGATCAGGAGCGCGACGAACGTCCCGCCGACGACCAGCGTCACGACCAGCGGGATATGCCCGGCGATCGCGTCCGTGTAGTCCGTGTTCTGCGCGGGCAACCCGCCGACCCGAAGCCGGGCGCCGGCGACCCCCGTCAGCGCGGCCACGGGTTCGGCGCGCACGTCGTGCACGAAATCGTTCAGCGCGCGTGGCGTCGTCGTCTCGCTCGGGATCACCTCGAGAATCACGCTGCGCT